>JACCDZ010885159.1_pt1 | contig 51987 bp, 43 predicted proteins | sample 7449551 | NCBI WGS metagenome assembly JACCDZ01 (sample SAMN15323452, study PRJNA562643) | freshwater metagenome | isolation source: river surface water | place: USA:Blue River Watershed | collected 2017-08-18 | reverse complement strand
TTTGCACTAATAAGTCGTCAGTCGCTAGTCGATAGTCGCTAGTCCGGAGGGAATTAGTCCGAAGGGGAGTCGTCAGTCACTAGTCGCTAGTCCAAAGGGAGCTCTTAGTTCTTAGCTCTTAACTCTTACCTAGTACGAAGTCCGGAGGGGAGTCGTCAGTCACTAGTCGCTAGTCCAAAGGGAGCTCTTAGTTCTTAACTCTTACTTTGCATGAAGTCCGAAGGGAATCAGTCGGAAGTCCGGAGGGGCTCTTAACCCTTAGTTCTTAACTCTTAGCTCTTAGTTCTAGTTCGAATTCCACCTAACTATTACACCCCCTGCAAACACCTTGTATCAACAAATTGCTTTCCTGCTTTACGAAATGTTCAGGTAATATGATCTGTGGTATATGTACGGTTTCCAAACACGTGGTTTGGCCGCACTGCGTACACTTGAAGTGTACGTGATCGTGTTGGTGAGTATGCGTCTCTTGGTGGCACATATCGTGACACAAGGCGTATTTTATACTGCCTTGGTCGTCTAATACTTTATGCAATAAACCACTGGCCAAAAATGATTTTAAGGTCCTGTAAATGGTTACGCGATCAAATTCGTTTGATAATGCTAGTTCAATATCACCCTGGCTTAAGGCATAGCCAGCCTTTTGGAATGCAGCTAGGACAGCTTGCCGACTACCCGTCGACCGCAAGCCAAATTGATCTAATCGTATTGCTGGTTTTGATGCCATCCTTATGCCTGCAAATGTTCTGTTTGTAATGCGACCATATTCCGATAAACGCCATTTTTGACTTTCATCAAGGCATCATGATTTCCCTGCTCCAATATCTTTCCTTCCTCCATCACAATGATTTGATCTGCCGAACGAATCGTCGATAAACGATGCGCGATGATCAAACTCGTTCGGTTTTTCATCAACTCCTCTAATGCCGACTGAACCCATTTCTCTGATTCTGAATCCAAGGCGCTTGTCGCCTCATCCAAAATTAAAAATTTTGGGTTCCGTAAAATTGCGCGCGCTATCGCAATTCGTTGACGCTGTCCCCCTGATAATTTCACTCCTCTTTCTCCGACCAACGTATCCCACTTCTCTGGAAAGGACTCAATAAATTCTTTCGCAAATGCCTGCTCTGCCGCGAATTCAATTTCTGTTTGACTCGCCCCTGGCTTGCCATATGCAATGTTCTCACGTATAGTCCCACCAAATAACAATACTTCTTGTGGCACGAGTGCTAACACCCCTCGCCAATCACTCACAGAAAACTCTTGGATGTTCCGACCGTTCAGTTTGATAAGTCCCGCATTGGGCTCATAGAAACGCATCATTAATTGGGCCAAGGTTGATTTACCCGTACCCGAGGTTCCTACAATTGCAATTTTTTGGCCTGGTTCGATATCAATCGAAATTCCTTTTAAAATCTCAACCGAAGGTCTACTCGGGTAAGAAAAATGTAAATCTTCAATCGTAATTTTTCCAAATTCAATAGCCTTCGGTGATTCTTGTGATACCAAATCGATCTCCGAAGGATCTTCTAAAATCTCGAGGATACGGTCTGATGATCCAATCGTCTTTTGTAGTTGTGCATAGATATCACCTAAACCTCCCACAGAGCCTCCAATAAATGCCGTATAAAATATAAAGGTCAATAAATCAGCGAGGATCATATCACCTTGAGCAACTAAGGCCGCGCCATACCATACAACCCCCACAATACCTCCAAACAAGGCAAAAATCACAAAGCTTACGAAGGCCCCACGCATCGTCGCAGCCTTTAATGCGGCCTCAATTACGCGATTTAACGAGCTCGTATAGCGATTGACTTCATAGGATTCATTCGTGAATGATTTGACCGCCTGAATCGACTGGAATGTTTCCTCTACAATGATGTTGGTTGCTGCTAATTCATCTTGTGATTTTTTCGAAATCTTCCGAATAAACTTACCAAATACAATCGCCGCCACCACGAGAACCGGGAAAGTTGCCAACATGAATAGTGTCAATTTCCATGACAAATAGGTAATCAAGGCAATTCCTCCTACGAGCGTAAATACTTGTCGGAAAAATTCGGCTAATGTTATTGACAGCACATCTTGTAATTGCGTGATGTCTGAAGTTATCCGACTCATCAATTCCCCAACGCGTCTTTTTTCAAAGTGGAAAATAGGCATCGTAATAATCTTCGCATATAAGTTCTTTCGAACATCGCGCATGGCCTTTTCGGATACTTGCGCAAAGGTATAGATGCGCAGAAATGATAAAATCGCCTGGATAATTAAGACTGCAAAAAAGAATAAGGTTACCTCATTAATGTGGTAATTCGATTTACCCTCGATCACTTTGGTCATTTGGCCAATTAATAAAGGGAAACTCATTGTCGTCAAGTTTGACAACAATAAAAACAACATGCCCGTGATAAAGGTCCACTTATATGGAATGACAAACTGGAATATTTTCAAAGCTTTTTTCAAACCTTGCTTATCCACTTTTACTTTATCCTTTGGTTCAGGGCCTGAACCAAAACTCTCATGTCTTTTTGCCATAGGTTTTATTCTTTTTCCGGCTCTCCTCGGTAGCCCGACTTCAGAAATAACTGATTATAATCGGGGTCAGTCATTAATTTTGAGAGTGTAATCTTTGGATTTTGTTTCCAATACCGGTCTACAATTCGCCAACCTAACCACCGACCAATTGATCCCGGACAAGCCGGCCCAATCTCGGGTGTTTTGGGGCGCTCTCCCAAATATTTATTTTTAGTTAGTTCTTCTTGATTGAACAACAACTTTTTATCGATGAAATGTTCCCAAACTTCCTTTTGGAAGGCATTTGTTTCAGCTAATTCTTGGCTTGTGTACCCAAATAAAAGCGAGTCGGCTAATTCAGGTAATATCTTCTTCGTGAATACAAATCCCTTCCCATACCAAATCATATCACTTAATAAGGTATGATCCTCCTCGTTTTGGCGATTCACAAAGGCCGAATACTGCAAGATGACTTGGCCAACAAGCGCTTGGGGTTCTAATCGGCGTAATTGATAATCATAGACTCCTGGAGGAAGATACAATCCCTTTTTACCCATGAAAAAATCCAAGCCTATGACGATTAAGCTGTCGGAGACCTGTAAATGTTGAGCCGTAAATTCACCGCCGACACCACCGAAACCTGAAAATACGGTGCGTATTTTAGGGGTCCTTAATCCTGGAAATTCCTTTTGGATGCGCTCAAATGCCGATTTTAACTCCTTCTCTAGGCGCTCGCCTCCAAAAAAAGCAGAATCTTGACTCTGCTTGTAAAAAGCTTGCAAGGATGGATTTTGGTACAATTGATATAAGTCGCGTGCTAAAAAAGGGGTCTTTTCTGGCGGACAACTGAAGTATCCAATTCCAATTTCAGGATGATGCTTTAAGATGGAATCAATGGCTTCGGCAGATTTAGCCTCGGCTAACGTTCGGTCTAATCGCTGCATGTCCCACTTGATGGCGGGGGTATTATGTTCTTTGTCCGTTTTTGTACACTGCCAAAAAAACAAAGCCAAGAAGACGATCAGTAGTCGTTTCATTATCCTAAACGAGCTAATAATTCTTGCAATGATTTGATTTTATTCTCAGCATCTGAAAGCTTTTGACGCTCGCGTTCCACTAAATCAGCCTTCGCATTTTGAACGAATTTCTCATTCGCAAGTTTTGCTTCAACTGATTTTTTGAAACCTAGTAGGTATTCCAATTCCTTTGCAGATTCTGCTTTCAAAACGGCCGGATCTTCATCGCTAGCCATCGGAACGAAGAATTGATCCGATTTTACGACAAAGGTTTGTGCATCAACAATTGGCTCAGATATGAACGTGATCGATTCTAAATTCGCTAATTTTTGCATAATGGCTTCAACTGCTGCATAGGCTGCAGGTTGCTCCGACTTAATGCAAAGGGGCAAGGCTAATTTAGGGGACAATTGTTTTGAGTTACGAATCTCACGTACCTTCGTTACGACCTCAAACATCGCATCAAATTGGGCGATAAGCGCTTCATTTACGGTACCTGCTTTGGGGAATTCGGCAGTACAGATAGTCGCGTTTTGTGCCCGCGTATCAATTGCCTGCCAAATTTCTTCCGTAATGAATGGCATGTAAGGATGCATCAATCGCATCAAAGAATCAAATAATCCCAATGCCGCATTCAATGTATCTGCGTGAATTGGACTTTGGTATGCGGGCTTAATAATTTCCAAGTATTTGCCACAGAAATCATCCCAAACTAAATTGTAAATGCTTAATAAGGCATCGGAAATTCGGAATTTACTGAAGTGATCCTGAACTTCGATGATCGTTTGGCTTAATTTAGATTCAAACCAAGCCGTAGCTAATACATGTTCAGGTAATGATGCCCCCGGAACAACTTCAAGGCCTTTTAATAAACGGAAAGCATTCCAAATCTTGTTAGAGAAATTACGTCCCTGTTCACATAATTTGTCATCGAACAATAAGTCATTGCCCGCTGGTGCAGAAAACAACAATCCTGAACGAACTCCATCCGCACCAAAGCGCTCAATTAATTCCAAGGGATCTGGTGAATTACCTAAGGATTTGGACATTTTACGTCCTTGTTTATCGCGTACAATTCCGGTTAAATACACATTTTTGAATGGCAATTCATCCCGCCATTCATATCCCGCCATGATCATGCGCGCCACCCAGAAGAATAAAATATCGGGGCCGGTAACCAAGTCATTTGTAGGGTAATAGTAATTTATCTCCTCGTTATCAGGATTCTCGATGCCGTCAAATACCGAAATCGGCCATAACCAGGAAGAGAACCACGTATCCAATACATCGGGATCTTGTGTCAAATCCTCCTCCACTAAAGCGAATAGTTGGTATTTGTCGCGCGCAATACGCAACGCCTCCTGCTTATCTTTGGCAACAATCACCGTTCCGTCTTCCATGTAGAATGCCGGAATTTGTTGGCCCCACCACAATTGGCGCGAAATACACCAATCGCGCACATTTTCCATCCAAGAACGATAGGTGTTCTTAAACTTCGCGGGATGTAACTGAATATTGTCATTCATGACATTGTCTAAGGCTGGCTTCGCCATCTCTTCCATTTTCATGAACCATTGCAGGGATAATTTAGGCTCGATCACGGCACCCGTTCTTTCGGATGTACCAACAGTCGACTTGTATTCTTCTGTTTTGACTAAATATCCTTCTTCCGTTAATTGCTTCACGATGCGTTTACGCGCTTCGAATCGATCAACCCCTACAAATAAGATGGCTTTTTCGTTCAAGGTTCCATCGTCATTTAATAAATCAATGACAGGTAATTTGTGTTTCAAGCCTAATTCGTAGTCATTTAAATCATGAGCAGGTGTAACTTTTAAGCATCCTGTTCCAAAATCCGCAGTCACGTAGTCGTCGGCAATAATCGGAATTTCGCGATCTATTAAGGGGATACGGACTTTTTTGCCATGCAAATGTAGGTAGCGTTCATCTGTCGGATTTACGCAAATGGCTGCATCTGCCATGATGGTTTCTGGCCGAGTCGTGGCAATCGTTACAAATCCTGAACCATCCACAAGGGGGTAATTTAGGTAATGCAATTTGGCCTGAACATCTTTGTAGATAACTTCCTCGTCCGACAAAGCTGTTTTTCCTTGCGGATCCCAGTTGACCATGCGCACCCCACGGTAGATCAAACCTTTGTTGTACAAACGCACGAAGGTGTCAATCACTGCTTGATATAAGGAGGGTTCCATCGTGAAGCGGGTACGATCCCAATCACATGAAGCCCCTAATTTCTTTAATTGATCAAGGATAATGCCACCATACTTGTCCTTCCATTCGAAGGCATGTTTTAGGAATTCTTCCCGGGTAATGTCTTTTTTCTCAATGCCTTTTTCTTTTAGCATGGCCACAACCTTCGCTTCTGTTGCGATTGAGGCGTGGTCGGTACCCGGTACCCAGCAAGCCTCTTTGCCTTCCATACGTGCTTTTCGAATCAATACGTCTTGAATTGTATTGTTGAGCATGTGTCCCATGTGCAATACGCCGGTCACATTGGGTGGAGGGATGACGATGGAATACGCTTCTTTGTTTGGATTTGGTTTCGACGCAAAGACTTTTTGCTCTAGCCAATAGGCGTACCATTTTTGTTCAATTTCCTGCGGGGCGTAATTCTTATCAATCATAAAAGCGTATGAGTATTTATAGCCTACAAAGATAATTGATTTCAACTAAAGGAGGGGGTGGATTTTAAAACAATTCGCTGTAATTTTGGTTAAAATCCAAATTGCAAATTATGGGAATTCTACTTTGGTTGGGGACATTTTTAGGAATGGAAGGTGTTGCATGGTTTACACACAAATACATCATGCACGGAATTATGTGGAACTGGCATGAATCCCACCATGTGCATCACAAAAACTTGTTGGAGAAAAACGACCTTTTTTCCGTGGTATTTGGGGTTTCTTCTACAGCTACCATTATCGTCGGAGCTGAAATTCCGGAATATTGGCCCTTATTTTATATCGGATTGGGCATTGCGACTTATGGGATATTCTATTTTATCTTTCACGATATCATCGTTCACCGCCGTGTGAAAATCAAATATAAAGCGGGATCAGCTTACATGAAGCGCATTATGAAAGCGCATTATGTGCATCATGAGGTGCACACAAAAAAAGGCGCAGAGGCTTTTGGTTTCCTCTACGCTCCTAAAAAGTATCAATAAATCTTATTGTACGAATCCTACGCCAACCGTGGAGTTGGAGAATTCATCGATTAAAATAAATGCTCCATTCGCCGGGTTTTTCGCATAAACATCCGCACTGATGGGCTGTGCGGTGCGCAGTGCTATGCGCCCAATTTCATTCAGTTTCAAGGAATCAACTCCTTCCGTCGAAGTTTGTGCAACTACGTCCAAACGTTCCGTAATCTGTGAAATTTTTGCCTTGGTGATGTTAATGCCGTGTTGCAATAGATACGTTTTACCAGGGCTAAGGGCTTGATGATCGAGCCAACAAACCTGCGCTGAAAAATCTTTTAATTGAGGTGCATCTGAATCATTGGCCAATACGATCGTATTCCCGCGCGAAATATCGATATCTGTGGATAAGGTAATCACAACAGAATCGCCGGCTTTGGCATTTGTTAATTTTGTTTCAAATTTCTCAATCGTTGCGATTGTACTTTCTTGACCTGTCGGTAATACGCGAATGGCATCTCCTACTTGGAATGTTCCCGAGCTGATTTTTCCCGCGTATCCACGGAAGTCGTGGTATGCCTCTGTCATAGGTCGAACGACAAATTGAACCGGGAAGCGTGCTGGGGCATGTGCCAACGTCTCCGCATATTCAAAGGCTTCCAGCTCCCCCAAAAGCGTATTGCCTGTGAACCAAGGCATTTGTTCTGCTTTTGTAGTAATATTTTGCCCGTAAAGCGAAGAGATAGGCAAGAAACTAACTTCTTGGCCTTCGAAAGTTGTTTGTGCAACAAGTTCAGTTAGACTTGTTTTAATGGCTTCAAATGTGGATTCTTGGTATTGCACCAAATCCATTTTATTAATGCAAATGATCACTTTCGGAATGCGTAACATCGCTGCAATCGACAAGTGACGTGCGGTTTGTTCCACAATGCCTTGTCGGGCATCGACCAAAATCAAGGATACCTTGACATTTGAGGCGCCGGTGACCATGTTACGCGTGTATTCCACATGACCGGGTGTATCCGCTATGATGTATTTACGCGCAGGCGTAGAAAAATAGATGTGCGCCACATCGATCGTGATGCCTTGTTCGCGCTCTGCGATGAGGCCATCGGTCAATAAAGAAAGGTCTAGGAAGTCCAGCCCTTTGCGTTTCGAAGCTGTTTCAAGCGCTTCGATTTTATCTTTGGTAATTGAATTTGTCTCGTATAATAAGCGACCAATCAAGGTACTTTTTCCGTCATCGACAGAACCGGCGGTTGCTATGCGTAATATATCCATTGTCTTTCTTCGCTTGATTAAAAATACCCTTGTTGTTTCCGTTTTTCCATCGCGGCTTCAGAGCGTTTGTCGTCGATACGAGCTCCCCTTTCTGAAATTTCTGCGGATAAGATTTCTTCGATGATGACATCGATTTCACTCGCTTCAGAAGCGACAGCTGCTGTACAAGTCATATCACCAACGGTACGGAAACGGACAGTTGCCTCGAATGGAACCTCGTCAGCCTCCTTATTTAAGTGTTCTGAATCTGCCCATAGCATGCCATCGCGTTCGATAACTTGGCGTTTGTGTGAGAAATAGATGGAAGGGATTTCCATGTTTTCTTCCTTGATGTAGTTCCAAACATCCAATTCTGTCCAGTTCGAGATAGGAAATACACGTACATTCTCTCCTACGGCAATGCGGCCGTTCAACATGTCAAATAATTCGGGCCGTTGGCGTTTTGCATCCCATTGGCCGAAGTCGTCACGCACCGAGAAAATACGCTCTTTGGCACGGGCTTTTTCTTCATCCCGACGCGCGCCACCAATACATGCATCGAATTTGAATTCTTCGATCGTGTCAAGTAAGGTTACCGTTTGTAATACGTTTCGAGAGGCATATTTACCTGATTCCTCTTTGGCTTTTCCTTGATCGATGGAATCTTGAACGTAGCGTACGATTAATTCAGCGCCCGTTTCTTTAGCTAACCAATCTCGGAATTCAATGGTTTCAGGAAAGTTATGTCCCGTATCAATGTGTACCAAGGGGAAAGGAATTTTGCCAGGATAAAAGGCTTTTTGTGCCAAACGTACCAAGGTGATCGAATCTTTTCCACCTGAAAATAATAGGGCAGGGCGCTCAAATTGAGCGGCCACCTCACGCATGATGTAAATGGATTCGTCCTCCAGTTGGCGAGGGAAATGTCCGATTTTATCGTTTAAATTATTCATATGCTACGATTAGGCGTGTAAACCACATTCTTTTTGCGAATTTTCCCACCACCACCGACCTGCGCGCGGGTGTTCTCCCTTTGCAATGGCGCGTGTACAAGGTGCACATCCGATGGAGACGAAACCCTTCTTATGTAAAGGGTTTTGGGGAATTTTGTGTTCCGCTAAATATTTTTCCATGGTCTCAAAAGACCAATCTATCAAGGGATTGATTTTGTATAGATTCTTTTGAGCATCCCATTCAATCATGGGCATATCTGCCCGATTCTCTGATTGCTCAGCTCGAAGTCCCGTTATCCAAACATCTGCTCCTTGTAAGGCACGGTTTAGGGGTTCGATTTTCCGAATAAAACAGCATTCTTTTCTGTTTTCTACCGATGAATAAAACGAATGAAACCCTTTGGTTTCGACTAGTTTTTCGACGGCTGATGCCTGAGGGAAATATGTTTTTAATTGAAAGTCTAATTTCTTTACTGTCAAATCAATCAACTCATAAGACTCTTGAAATTGACGGCCTGTATCCAAGGTGAAAATTTCGATAGCCAACTTTTGTGATGCAATTGCGTGGGTTATCGCTTGATCTTCTTGTCCAAATGAGGTAGAAAAGACTATTTTTTTTCCATCGAATAGTGCAGCGATTTTCGTTAGTCTTTCAGCTAATGAGGCTGTTTGAAGCGTTTTTTCGAAATTTTCTGGTACCATTTGTTTGAAATTTTCACAAAGATATATAAAGTCTATTGAATTGCTATACTATGCGAAAAAATAAACGCATATGTTTGAAAACTTTTCTAAATTGAATTGTGTTTATCAATCATGCGAACAGGGAACGAAATATTGCTGGATGAAGCTGCAGGGGATACTGCTGAAATGTTTTTGGATTTACGTAATCTGAAGCATTTGGTGCGGCATGGAGAAGGCCAGCGGCTTGAGTTCAAAATGAAAGTTAAGTTTCCAGAAAAGATTGTCAAGGAGTTGGTGGCATTTGCCAATTCAGATGGCGGTCATTTGTTCGTAGGTGTTGCCGATGATGGTCAAATCGAAGGGTCCAAGTTTGTGGACGAAGATCAATTCTTACTCGAAAAAGCTATTGCTAGCTATTGTTTTCCCGCTTTCACCTACCATGCATATCGAATTCCTTTGGAAAACGGTCGAGCGGTGTTAGTTTATCATGTCTTTGAAAGTGTAGATAAGCCACACTATGTTCAATTGGAAACGGATCCTAACCCGGTGTGCTACGTTCGAGTGAAGGATCGTACGATTAAAGCGAGTAAGGAGATGAAGCAAATTTTGAGGAGAGAAAACGAGGAGGGATTTTCATTCGCCTATGGAGATACAGAGCGCTGGTTAATGGAATACCTGCGTTCGCATGAGCAAATATCTTTATCCGAATTTGCGTTGCAATGTAAATTGCCTATTTGGCTGGCTTCCCGTAAGTTGGTACTGCTGGTGCTAAGCCGAGTCTTGAAAATTGAACCTGGCGAAAATCAAGATCATTATTCTTTGCGATGAAAAAAAGAATATTATTGTTGGCCCTCTTGCCATTTGCCTGTTCAAAAGTGGCAAATGATCCGGCTGTGGTGCCTGATGAACAAAGTGTAAAGGTGTCTTCTTTCGACTTGATGCAAGATAAACTGTTAACGCCAAGTTGTGCAAGCTCGGGTTGCCATTTATCTACCAAAGATGCTAGTTATGCGCAGCATGGATTGGTCTTAGCCAAGGGGAGTTCATATACGAATTTGGTAGGGGTAGCCCCCGTTAATTCCGTTGCCTTGAAGAATTCAGTTCTAAGGGTTCGGAAATTTGCATCCGGGGAAAGTTTGCTTTTTCATAAACTGAACTGGGATTTTAGTCATCATGGACTCGTGAGTTATGGCGCTCCAATGCCCTTGGGAGGAAAGCCGATAAGTAAAGGGGCCTTGGCCTTTGTTCAAAAATGGATAGATGCGGGTGCACCAGCGACAGGAGAAGTTGCCGATGCGGGTTTGTTGGATGACACGACACCGAGTTACGTGGAAGATGCCATTTTTACGCCATTGGCTTCCCCGGCAGAAGAAGGCAATGCCGGAATTCAATTAAAAGTAGATCGTTTCGTCGTTCCACCCAATTTTGAAAGGGAGTTATTTGTTCGTCGGCCCCTCAACAATGCGACACCGGTCTATATAGCTCGAATCAAGCTGAAATCAAGAGCGAATAGCCACCATATGGTGCTGTATGATTTCCGATCAAAAACATTGTTGCCTAATTTAAATGAATTGCGAGATTTAAGAAATTTAGACAACTCTTTAAATATAGGAACCGTCATTCAGATGTCCAATCATATATTTTTGGGCGGAGGTACGGATCCGAATTCGGATTATCGTTTTCCTGCTGGTATGGCATTGCAATTGCCAGCTAATTCCTCCATTGATCTGAATCCACATTATTTCAATAAGACATCGGACAACTTATATGGTGAAAATTATGTAAACCTATATACAGTTCCAGCAGATCAAGTCAAGCAAGTCGTCAAAATGATTGATTTCAATGTGACGAGTTTTACCCTGCCAGCGAATCAAAAAACCACGATTACGCGCGATTTTAAATTTGACAAACCTGTGGCGGTCGTTTCCTTGACATCTCATTTTCATGCTAGAGGCAAGTTATTTCAAATAAAGATTAAAGGTGGGCCCCGGGATGGAGAAGTTATTTATGAGAATACTGATTGGGCGCATCCAAAGGTCATCAATTATGAAACGCCTATACTGTTACAGGCCGGCGAAGGACTAACTTCGGTTGCCACATATTTGAATGATACAAATAAAGAGCTTGGATTTGGTCTGACTTCAGAGGATGAAATGGATATCATCTTTGGCTATTATTATGAGCGTTAAATCCCACGCATTCAGCGTTTTCTTGAAAAGTTTTTCAAAGCTATTTGATATCTAAAACATTGAATTATATTTGCCTCCGCTTCTTGAAATATTTCAAGAAATAACACCAAAATAGTACAATTTTCTGCAATTTTTGCATTCTAACCATAAACGATTCTGCTTGGATAGATTTTTACTCCCCTAGGTTATAATGGAACACAAACACAAGAATAAAATGACGGCTGCCGGTTTATTGGTAGCCATGGGAATTATCTACGGGGACATCGGTACCTCTCCACTTTACGTGATGCAAGCCATTATTGGTGACAAGCCCATCAACGAATTAACCGTGTTAGGTGGATTGTCCTGCATTTTTTGGACGTTGACGCTTCAAACAACATTGAAGTATGTTATCCTCATTTTGCGAGCTGACAATAAGGGTGAAGGAGGAATCTTTGCCCTTTTTGCTTTGGTACGTCGACATGCCAAGTGGCTAACATTACCAGCTATTATCGGTGGAGCAACCTTGTTAGCCGATGGTATTATTACGCCACCCATTTCCGTATCCTCAGCGGTGGAAGGTCTTCGAATGTTACATCATCCCGATGGAACGCCATTTGTTACAGATACAGTGCCCTTGGTGATTCTTATTCTAACGGGATTATTCTTATTTCAGATTTTGGGTACGAAGATTGTAGGCAAATTCTTCGGTCCAATTATGTTGGCCTGGTTCTCCATGTTGGCATTAACGGGGATCTTAGGAATACAAGACGATTGGACAATTTTACGTGCGATTAATCCCACTTATGCTTGGGATTTGTTAACGACGCATCAAGCTGGATCCGCTGGATTTTGGAGTTTGGGTGCAGTTTTCCTATGTACAACAGGGGCAGAGGCTTTGTATTCTGACTTAGGTCATTGTGGCCGTGAAAACATTCGTGTTTCTTGGGTTTTTGTCAAAATAGCTTTATTGCTACAATATTTCGGACAAGGGGCTTGGTTGTTATCCCAAAATGGAACGTTACTAGGTGTTCAAAAACCTATTTTTGAATTGCTGAAATCAGAATTAGGTGTTCAGTTTCTTTTCTCAGGTATTATGCTTGCGACTTTAGCAGCTGTCATAGCCTCTCAAGCCTTAATCTCGGGTTCCTTCACCTTGATTTCCGAAGCGATTCGCTTAAACTTTTGGCCACGCGTTCGCTTGATTTATCCATCCGATCAAAAAGGTCAGTTATACGTTCCTTCCATAAATTTATTGCTCTGGATGGGTTGTGTAGGTGTTGTTTTGTGGTTCCGCGAATCAGCCAATATGGAAGCTGCTTATGGCTTAGCCATCACGATGACTATGTTAATGACAACCTCCCTCATGGCATATTACCTACACATCAAGAAAATTGATATGTGGTGGATACTTTTGTTTTTAGTCGTTTATGTGTCCTTGGAAGGGGCATTTTTAGTGGCCAACTTGCAGAAATTCTGGCATGGTGGTTACGTTTCGCTCTTCATCGCCGGAGTTATCATATTATTAATGTGGGTTTGGTTCCGCGCGACTCGTATTAAGAAGAAGTTAACCGAATACGAAAAACTGGCTGATTATATTGAGCCATTAAAGGAGTTGAGCAAGGATGAAACAATTCCGAAGTATGCGACTCATTTGGTCTTCATGTCTAACGCAGCTCGTGTGACAGACATTGAATCGAAAATTATTTATTCCATTTTTCAGCGCCGTCCCAAGAAAGCCGACATTTATTGGTTTGTCCATGTGGATACGATGGATGATCCCTACACCATGGATTACAAGGTTACCGTGATTGAACCCGATGATATCATTAAGGTCAATTTCAAGTTGGGCTTCCGCGTGGAACAACGCATCAACTTGTATTTCCGTAAGGTTGTGGAGGAAATGGTAGCGCGTGGTGAAGTGGATATTACATCTCGTTACAAATCATTAAACGAGCAAAATGTAATCGGTGATTTCCGTTTCGTTGTCTTGGAGAAATTCCTTTCGTACGATAATGAGATGCCTTTACTAGACCGTTTGGTGATGAAAGCGCATTTCTTTGTCAAGCAGTTTACCCACTCTGAGGATAAGTATTTTGGTTTGGATAGTGATGCGGTGAAATTGGAAAAAGTACCTTTGATTATTAAACCGATTACGAAATGTAATCTGAAACGGATCGACTAATATGGCGACGATATTTACTAAAATTGTGAATCGGGAGATTCCATGTCATTTGATCGCAGAAGACGATCGATTTATGGCGTTCTTGGATGTTATGCCGCTTGTGGAAGGTCATGTCTTGGTGATTCCAAAACAAGAAGTTGATTACATTTTTGACTTAGATCCCGAACTTTTGGGAGACTTGATGAAATTCGCCCAAAAAGTGGCTCCCGCAATTAAGAAGGCCATTCCGTGTAAACGTGTTGGGGTGGCGGTGATTGGCCTTGAAGTGCCCCATGCACACGTGCATTTAGTGCCGATGAATCGCATGCTGGATATCAATTTTTCACAAGAAAAATTAACACCTAGCCAAGAATCTTTGGCAGCAACTGCTGTGAAAATTCGATCTTTCTTACTTTAAGAATCCTTTGAGTTTATTCATTTCCACCTGTGGATTCGCCTTCTGATATACGATGTTGTAGACAGCTTCAATGATCGGAAGGTGAATGTTGTGTTGGCGTGAAATCGAATAAATACTGCGGACAGCATAATAGCCTTCGGCAATCATATTCATTTCGATTTGCGCTGATTTGACGGAATATCCCCGACCAATCATATTACCAAAGGTTCTATTTCGCGAGAATTGCGAATAAGCGGTTACCAACAAATCCCCTAAATAGCCTGAACTATTTAAGTCGCGATTCGTTTCGGGATAAACGGCATCCAAGAATATTTTGATTTCTTGCATGGCATTACTAACTAACACCGCCTGGAAGTTATCGCCAAAACCCAAACCGCGCGTAATACCGCAGGCCATGGCAATGATATTCTTGATAACGGCACAATATTCGACACCATATAAATCCTCGATGGCATGCGCCTGTAAAAAACGGCTATTTAATAGATTTGAGAATGACTGGGCCACAGCTAAAGACGGTGAGGCAATGGTCAAATACGATTGTTTTTCGAGTGCTACTTCCTCGGCATGGCAAGGTCCTGCAATCACACAGGTTTGACTAATGGGCACATTGAATGCTTTTTCCATCCAGTCGGTGACTAGTAAATTCTCCTCCGGAATCATTCCCTTGATAGCAGAAACAATCTTTTTGCCCTCAAAATGTTTACTATTTAAATCCTTTAAGGTTTCAGGAATGAATGCCGCAGGAACCGCTAATATGATGTATTCGACACCGGTAAGCGCCTCCGACATCTTGCTATACGTTTTTACCTTTCGGGGATTAATTGCCACATCCGTCAAGTAACTTGGATTGTGGTTGTATTTGCGTATGAAATCAACGTCCGATTTTCTGCGAATCCACCACTTAATTTTTACCTGATTTTCCGATAAAATTTTTACAAGTGCTGTCGCCCAACTACCTCCACCAATCACGGCAACCTGTGTGGGAATCTTCTTTTTTAATTCTTCTAATTGACTCATAGCTGTAAAATTACCTATTAAATTAAAAATTAGCTGAAACAATCAGAAAAATTGCCAAATTTGTTTCTCGCAAGCTTATGTTTTTGCGTAAATCTAAACCTATGAAAAAACTATTTGCTATCCTATTGCTAGGAGCTAGCTTTATGGGCTATGCCCAAAAAACCAATCAAGCACTTCCAGAGCATCCCCGGCCCGATTTAATGCGGAAACAGTGGTTGAATTTAAATGGATCTTGGGATTTTACGTTTGATTCATCCAGGGTGATTCCGGCTTCATTTGCACATAAAATTCAGGTTCCATTTCCGTGGGGTTCTAAACTTTCCGGTGTGAGGGATGAGGCAGATGTCGCTTGGTACCATCGTACTTTTCAGGCACCCGCAACCTGGGGAAAGAAGCGTGTATTCTTGAATATTGGTGCTTCAGATTGGCATACATCCGTTTATGTAAATGGCAAATTCGTAGGGGAGCACAAGGGTGGTTATACGCCTTTCGATTTTGACGTAACACCTTATTTAAAAACAGGATTACAATCGTTGGATATTCGTGTAGATGATAAACGTCGCATGTTTACCTTATATGGAAAGCAGGGGTATGGAAATGCGCGCGGCCTATGGCAAACCGTTTATTTGGACGCGCGCGGGTCTGATTATATTGACCATTATGCGGTTTATCCGGATATTGATAAGGGGCAGGTGCGCATTAAGGCTTATTTAGGTGCTGCGGCTGTGAAAGATGCTGTTATGCAATTGAGACTTTCGAATGGACAAATGGCCGCTATCCCTGTCAAAAAAGGGAATACGGAGGCTGAACTTGCATTGAAAATAAACAAACCGCATTTGTGGTCTTTGGAAGATCCTTATTTGTATGATTTGAGCTTACGCTTAGGTGCGGATGAGGTGCATGGTTATTTTGGGATGCGAAAGATTTCTGTGACGCCCCTTCCGGGTTCTAAGATTCCCTACATCGCGCTGAATAATAAGCCTATTTATGTGCAATTAGCTTTGGATCAAAGCTATCACCCTGATGGGTTTTACACCTTCCCCACGGATGCCTTCATGCGAGATGAAATTATTCGCAGTAAGCGTATTGGGTTGAATGGAATTCGTACGCACATCAAAGTGGATATTCCACGTAAATTGTATTGGGCAGATAAATTGGGCTTATTGGTGATGTCGGATTTGCCAAATTCATGGGGAGAACCTGATGCGGATATGCAACGTGAATCGGAATTTACCTTGCGGGAAATGTTGAAGCGCGATTTTAATCATCCATCTATTTTCTCATGGATAACATTTAATGAAACATGGGGCTTGTTTACCCATGTTGATAAGAAGTCGGTATATACACCCGAAACTCAAAAATGGGTTGCATCCGTTTATCGTTTGGCCAAATCCTTGGATCCTACGCGTTTGGTCGAAGATAATTCAGTTTGTTGCGGTCGGGGCCATACCGAGACGGATATACAATCTTGGCATGCATACCAAGCGGGGTATGAGTGGGACAAATTGATGGATGATCAGTCTAATAATTTATTTCCTGGTAGTCAATGGAATTTTGAAAAAGGGTATGTGCAAGGTTCCCAACCGATGATTAATTCGGAATTTGGGAATGTTTGGGGTTATCAGGGAAGTACGGGTGATGTGGATTATACTTTTGATTATCACAAGGCCATGAATTCATTTCGAAATCATCCGAAGATGGCGGGTTGGTTGTATACGGAGCACCATGATGTGATCAATGAATGGAACGGTTATTATAAATTCGACCGGACCGAAAAGGAAACAGGTTTAGGCGCGATTGTGCCAGGAATGACGTTAAAAGATCTACATGGACCCTTTTATGTATCAACAGGCCAAGAAATTACTTGGGCTGGGAAGGCGGGCCAAACCGTGAAAATCCCTTTGCATTTATCTTCAATGACTGATCTGTCTGGGGAGCTACGTTTGAAAATTTCGTTTGCAGGTATAACAGCTTGGGGTGAAAAACAGTCACATTGGACGAAGGAATTACCACTGAAATTTTCTGCTTGGGATGTGAAAGCATTGGATTCCTTGGCTGTTGTTTTGCCTAAAGACAAGTCGGTGAATACCCTATCCTTTCTATTAATGAATGCTGCGGGCAAGGTATTACACCGAAATTTTGCGCATGTCATTGTAGAAGAGGGGAATGTCAAACCTGCTAATCCTAACAGAGAATTTGTTTCGGTTCCTGTGGAGCGATTTAGTGCTTCCCAATTTCCTGAAAAGCAATGGGCTGGCGTGTTAGGTCATAAAGTCAATGGGGCAGGGGCAGGCTATTTCGAATACGAATTTCCGATTTCAGGGACCGATATTGCGGAGATTCGCTTCCTGGTCGAGGCCTCTTCCAAACCTATCTTGGGCAAAGATCGTTCGGATGCTGGGAAAATGGACGGGGACTATATGCTTGGGAAAGGGACTTTTGATCCAGGAGTGAATCCCAATGCCTACCCACAAACGGATGCCTATGCGTCACCCGCTCAATTACGTGTGACCGTCAATGGCATGAAGGCCTTAGAAACAACATTGCCAGATGATCCGGCGGATCATCAAGGGATACTCTCTTGGCATTACCAAGCACGTAATAACAAATTAGATGAAGCAGGAACCTATGGCTATTTAGTTCAAGGGCTAATCCCGCCCGCTGCCTGGCAGCTTGCATTGAAAACAGGAAAATTAGTGATTCGATTTGAGTCGACAGGTGGAGGTTTAGCCTTGTATGGCGATCAGTCGGGCCGCTATGTGACCGACCCCAGTATCTTGATTTTACGGAAGTAAAATATCAATTTCTTGAACTTTTTTCCTACTACCTTTGCCAAACCTTGGAGGATTGGCAAAGGTAAGGGGGCTTAATTTGATTTCCAGTTTTTAACGTGATAGAGCTCCGATTTTTTTGAACCCGTCTCCGTGAATTTTGCTTGGTTTATGGTAATGTCTTTCGCTTCAATTACGCGATATCCTTGTACACTTTCGATGTCTAAATTTGTCAACTGAATATGATGTATCGGCATTTCAGGTAAGCCACGGATTAACAAGCCTGTCTCGGCGCCTTTCGCCACTACATTTTCCACATAAATATTTTTAAACTGAGGCGTCCCTTCGTTCACAGGTAGTAATTCGATTTTGGGTGTCTCGCCTCCATTTCCAAAGGTTGCCACAGGATCTTTCCCTTGGTAATACATGTCGAAGAGTATGGCCTCGCCCGCAATGTTTTTCATCGAGATGTCGCGGATAAATACGTTTTCGACTACGCCACCCCGACCGCGTGCGGTTTTGAATCTCAATCCCACATCTGTTCCTAAGAACTGACAATTACTGACGAATAAGTCATGTACGCCACCCGACATCTCACTTCCCACGACAACCCCGCCATGTCCATGAAAAACCACACAATTTTCAATCAAAATATGTGCACTTGGTCTACCACGTTTACGGCCTTCTGCGTCTTTACCCGATTTGATGCATATTCCATCGTCACCTACATCGAAACGCGAATTGCGCACCGTTACGTATTCACATGATTCGATATCGATTCCATCCCCATTTTGCGCATACCAAGGATTTTTCACGGTAATGTTTTCTACCGTCAAATGCTTGCAAAGCAAAGGGTGTACGTTCCAAGCTGGGGAGTTTTGGAAGGTAACGCCCTCTAATAAAACCTGCTCACATTCCCGTAAGCTAATCATGTTCGGACGAACAAATTCCTTGATTTCCTCCGTATTCGCCTCCGTAAATCCGGCTGCAACAACACCCGGTTGGTCCATGGTCGAGGCTTTCAAAGCACCGGCTGAAGGATACCAAGTTTCTTTTTTGCCATCCAAAACACCTCCGGAACGAACTAATTTATCCCATTCGCCTGATGTTAATTTCCCTTTCTTTACGGGTCTCCAAGCTTCACCAGCTCCATCGATAATACCAAAACCTGTGATGGCGATATTGCGGGCTCCTAATGCTGAAATGGGGGATTGTGCACGGATAGCATCAACTCCTTCCCAATTGGTTCTAACCAGTGGATAATCTTTCGGATTACTGCTGAATTGCAATACAGCTCCTTGGGCTATATGTAAATTGACATTAGACAGTATGGTAATAGGTCCACTAATCCAGAATCCTGCTGGGATGAGTACAACGCCGCCACCTTGTTGACTTGCTTGTTGGATAGCCTGTTGGATCGCTCCTGTATTCAACATCGAAACGGCATTTTTAGCCCCATATTGAACAATACTAAAGGTGTCTTTTTTGAAGGCGGTTCCGGCAACATTGGGTAATTCGAAGGCGTATTTTTGAGAGAAGGTAGATTTCTTCAAAAAGCTTTTCAAGTGTTCCGTTGAATTATTGAGCGCATCTGCCACGAGGTTTGCTATGCGCGTAGCACCATATGGGGAGAAATGGGTGTCGTCCGACACACCTTTCATGAATTTCTTGAAAATGCCTGTTGGATAATGCAAGAAAAGTTTTTTGGCGCCTTCAGAACCTTCTTGTTGGATGACGGCCTTGCTTGACTTTTCGATATCAATTAACATCACTTTTTCCTGAGCTGCCACCTCACGGACAACGGCTGGGTAGTCGGCATGCTGGTCAACAAACACACCTGTCGAATCAAATTTACGTCGTTGCGTAGGCGTTAATAAAATGGGGGTGGCACCGGCTGATCTCGTTTCTTTGACATAACGGATTAGGTTCGCACGAAAATCGGTTTGTGCCGGAGCAAATCGAGATGTGTCGCTCGCTTTGGCATCGTTATGGCCAAACTGAATGAACACATAATCTCCTTTTTTTAGTTGGGATTGTACTTTCGCCCAGCGTCCTTCACGGCGGAAGCTTTTGGTACTTCTTCCATTGTATGCGTGATTTTGAACTTCGACCGCCTCGTTAAATAATTTGGCAAATGGCATTCCCCAACCGGTTTCTGGGAAATCCGCAGGGATTTTGTCGGCCATGGTGGAATCTCCAATCAAGAAGACGCGGAGCGGTTGGGTGGCTGAGAAACTGAATAGTAAAAAAGTGCTGATGATCAGCGCAAAACGAAATTTCATAAGGTCGTAATTTGACCTTAAAAGCATTAATATGGCTTGATTTACTGAATAGGTTAACGATTTATCGCCACCGAGCTCAAAATCGTTTGGATAATTTGTAAACTCGTGATGTTATCCGCCTCGGCCTCATAGGTTAAAATGATCCGATGATTCAATACGTCTGGCGTCATTTCTTTGATGTCTTCAGGTAACACATAATCACGACCAGCTAAATAGGCCATCACTTTAGCTGCTAAATTCAAGTGAATACTCGCTCGCGGCGATGCTCCAAATTGAATGTAATCCGCCTCTTTTGTTAAGCCATAATCCGCCGGATTACGTGTCGCAAAAATCAATTCAATGATGTATCGCTCGAGCGTTTCTGAAATGGTGATTTCATTAATCTCTTTACGAATCGCTTGGATATCTTTTAAGCTTAAAATGGATTTAGGCTCATATTTGAAGTCCATATTGGACATCTTTCGCATCACTTCTAACTCTTGCTCCTTGTCCAAATAATTCAAGAATACTTTCATCATGAAGCGATCCACTTGAGCTTCTGGCAATGGGAAGGTACCTTCTTGCTCGACTGGATTCTGCGTAGCTAATACCAAAAATGGTTTGTCTAGGGGATAGGTCGTTTCGCCAATTGTCACCTGTTTCTCAGCCATTGCCTCAAGCAATGCGGATTGTACCTTAGCTGGGGCACGGTTAATCTCATCCGCCAAAATGATTTGAGCGAAAATGGGCCCTTTTTTTACTTCAAATTCGTTTTTTAATGGATTGTAAATCATCGTTCCAACTAAGTCGGACGGAAGTAAATCCGGCGTAAACTGAATACGTTGGAAATGTAAATCCAAGATTTTGGCAAGCGTATTGATCGTCAAGGTCTTCGCAAGGCCCGGAACCCCTTCCAGCAGGACGTGTCCGCCGGTGAATAGGCCCACAAGTAATCGGTTAATTAGGCGCTCTTGCCCCACAACCACTTTGCCCATTTCATCAATGACTGCTTGAATCTTTTCTCTCGAATTCATATTACCATTTTTTAAAAATCACGATGACCGCAAGGATGATTAATCCAAAGCCGACGAAGTGATTCCAAGCTAATTTTTCCGACTTAACTACGAAAATAAGAAAAAGTGTGAACACTATCAGGGATAATGCCTCTTGAATCGTTTTCAGTTCGAAGAAAGAGAACGGTCCTCCGTTCGCCTTAAATCCTAATTTGTTGGCAGGAACCTGCAACACATATTCAAAGAATGCTACCCCCCAACTAAACAAAATGATACTCCAGATCCCGGCATGTTTTAGCCAGGAAGTCTCTTTCCATTGTAAATGACCGTACCATGCAATCGTCATAAACAAATTAGAAAGCGCTAGGAGTATTATCGTAATCAATCCACGCATCCTATTGCAATTTCTTGTAACGAATACGTTTAGGTGCCGCATCGCCTAAGCGTTTCTTGCGAGCCTCCTCATATTCAGAATAGTTTCCTTCAAAATAGGTTACCTGCGAATCGCCTTCAAATGCCAAAATATGCGTAGCAATACGATCCAAGAACCATCTGTCGTGGGAGATGACCACCGCGCAACCTGCAAAATTCTCAAGTCCTTCCTCCAATGCTCGAAGTGTATTAACATCCAAATCGTTGGTCGGCTCATCCAACAACAATACATTCGCGCCTTCCTTCAGCATCATGGCTAAGTGAACGCGGTTACGCTCTCCACCGGATAAATTGCCAATTTTCTTCTCTTGATCTGCGCCGTTGAAGTTGAATTTACTCACATAGGCGCGGGCATTCGACTGCTTGCCACCCAACATGATCCAATCGTTTCCTTCTGCAATTGTTTCATATACAGATTTCTCCGCAATCAATTGATTATGCTCTTGGTCGACATAGGCTAATTTCACCGTTTCGCCCACTTCAAAGCTTCCTGAATCCGGTTGTAATTGGCCCGTAATTAATTTGAACATTGTCGTCTTACCAGCACCGTTGGGTCCAATAATCCCCACGATTCCTGCAGGAGGCAAGGAAAAACTTACGTTTTCATACAATAATTTGTCCCCAAATGATTTGGAAACACCTTGCACTTCTATGACTTTATTTCCTAAACGAGGACCTGCTGGAATGAATAATTCCAATTTGTCTTCTTTCTGGCGATTTTCTTCTGATAGTAATTTCTCATAAGCACCAATACGCGCTTTGGATTTTGCTTGACGCGCTTTAGGCGCCATGCGTACCCATTCCAACTCGCGTTGAAGGGTCTTTTGGCGGCGCGATTCCGTTTTCTCTTCCTGCGCTAAGCGATTTTGTTTTTGCTCTAACCATGAAGAGTAGTTTCCTTTCCATGGAATCCCCTCGCCACGATCTAATTCCAAAATCCATCCCGCTACGTTATCCAAGAAATAACGATCGTGGGTTACGGCAATGACCGTTCCTTTGTATTGACGTAAATGTTGCTCCAACCAATCGACTGATTCCGCATCCAAGTGGTTGGTTGGCTCATCAAGTAACAACACATCCGGTTCTTGCAATAACAAGCGGCAAAGTGCCACGCGGCGTTTTTCACCCCCAGATAGCGTGCTGACAAGTGCATCGGAATCGGGACAACGCAATGCGTCCATGGCTTTTTCCAAACGTGTATCTAACTCCCAGGCATTGCAATGGTCAAGTTTTTCTTGAACCTCGCCCTGGCGTGCAAGTAATTTGTCGAAATCTGCATCCGGATCTGCAAAGGCCTCATTGATCTCATCAAACTCTTTCAAAAGGTTTTTGATTTCAACAACTGCTTCTTCTACTACCTCTAATACGGTTTTGTTCGGATCTAATTGAGGTTCCTGTTCAAGTAAACCCACACTGTAACCTGGAGACCATACAACATCCCCTGTGAAGGATTTGTCTAAACCGGCAATGATGCGAAGTAAGGTTGATTTACCAGAGCCATTTAGACCCAAAACGCCGATTTTGGCGCCATAGAAAAAGGAAAGGTATATGTTTTTAATAATCGTCTTCTGTGGTGGGATGACTTTGGAAACCCGTTCCATCGAAAAGATAATCGTCTCGTTACTCATGTTATTTGCTTAAAATTTTAAAAGAACCTGCAAAGAATGTGAAATTTGTGTAAAAAATTGAATTTCAGCGATGGAATTCTTCATTTATTCATAAATTTTTAGATAAATTGTGTCAGGATTTTATTTGAATAAATCCAAATGTTAAGCCCTTGAGTTAGCGCGTTTGCTCGAAGCTCTTTATTAAAGCCCTAATATGAACCACCTCGTTAAAAATGAGTACGGATTTTGCCAAGATGGCAAAGTGTACATCAATGCCTATTTAAACTTTCCTCAGCGCGAAATCGGATTTGTTCGTAATACAGAACAAGAAGCCCTAGACTATTTTGTTAACCGCTTTGAATTAGCCAAAACCAAGGTTATTCAATTAGCATCCGAAATCAACGATGTTCAAAACAAAGGATCTTATTTGACCAAAGTTGTTCAAATGAAGGCCTATTTGGCGGAATTTGACGGCCTGGGTGATTTTCAGCCTTTGTTTACGCAATTGGATTCTTTAGAAGTCTTTTTGAAGGATTTAATTCAAAATAATCAAATCAAAAATCTGGAAATTAAACGTGCGCTCATCGAGGACGCAAAGGTAATTGCGGGACAAGAAGATGTTTTGCAGGCGACGGAGGATTTGATGGAATTGAAAGCAAAATGGGTCAAAACGGGTCCTGTAGATAAAAAATACCAAGATAGCCTGAGTGAAAATTTTCAAGAGGTTATGGATCATTTCTTCTTACGCCGCCGCGCTTATTTCGAAGAAAAAAATCGCCAAATCGACGAGAAGATTCTAATCTTACAAGGTTATATTGATTCCGTTCACCAATTGCGTAAAGCGGAAGATCTGGATGATTCCATCATCAAAGTAAAAGAATTGCAAAAAGAATGGAAGAATGTAATTGGTTTGCCTCCTAAGAAACAATCCATGTTATGGAAGAATTTTAAGAAAGCAAATGACATGTTCTTCGAGAAATACAACCGTGTAAAAGGCATAGAGTACAAGCCTCGTGTCGATCCGCGCATTCAAGAATTAACCACCATGACGGGCGAGTTGGAATTGAAATTACACGACCAACCGAATATGACTGCCACAGCGGATTTAGCCAAAGCCTACCTCGTAAAATGGAAGGAAATTACCGCGCAGATTAAGTCGGTCGACCGACAAATGGCAGAACGTTTCCGGAACGTATGTGATAAGATTTTTGAAATGAATTATTTATTGCGGGTGATTTCATACCGTCATCCTGCTTTAAATGAGAAACCACGTATCGAGCAGTTGAAAATCATGATTAATCAAATGGATTACATGACTAAAAAGGAACGTGGTGAATTAGAAGATTTCATTGCCCAAGCGGAAAGTGATCGTCAAATGGAGGAAAAGCCTATCATCAGTAAAATCAATACGCAAAAGCGCAAGATTAGCATGAAGGAATTACTTCTAGCCGGATTTAAAGCAGAGCTTGACGCCTTGCTAAACGCTTAGTAAACCCATTTCCTTACCTAAAGCAGGTAGGTCTAAGCCATCAAATGTGCCTGATGACATCATCAGTAGATTTGCATTTGACCAGGTTTGAGCCAAAATTGCCTGCTTCAATGTGTCTGCATCACGAATGACCTTCAGGTTCGGATGCTTGAAATAGGTTTGAACTACGGATTCTTCCATGCGATCCATGCGTTTGATTTCACGCGCATGTTCGCTTAAATAAACAATCGCTTCATCCGCTAAATTCAAGGTTCCCTCATATTCAGGTAAAAAGGCTGGGTTTAGGCTACTGAATGTGTGAAGCTCCAAGCATGCGACTAGTTTCCGATTCGGGAATTGATTTTTCAAAGCCTGGGTTGTCGCATTTACCTTGGATGGAGCGTGCGCAAAGTCTTTGTACAACAAGCTCGTTTCGGATGATGCGACAAGTTCCAAACGCTTTGCAGCGCCTTTGAATGTTGCGATTGCCTCATAAAACTCCGTTGGAGAGACCCCAATTTGCTCGCAAATTAAGCGCGCCCCATTTAAATTTTTCAGGGTATGTTCTCCAAAAACTTGTATAGGATATGCTTTCCCATCTTCACCTTTAAGGATGGTTTGTCCATTTTCTATGTTGGCAGGATGTGCTTCATACCCCGTTTTTTCACAATGTTCCGGACAATCGCTTGTTAAATCATGCAAGACGGAATCCGTTTGGTCGAAGAATAAACTACCTGCTTTGGGTAAACCTGCGATTAACGTTTTGAAGGAATCCGTATAGGATTCAAAGGTCGGATAGACATTAATATGATCCCATGCAATGCCCGATATTAAGCAGATATGGGGTTGGTATAATAAGAATTTCGCACGGCGATCGATTGGCGATGCCAAATATTCATCCCCCTCGATGATGATGATAGGGGCATCTGATAATGAAGCCATTAATTCAAATCCTTCGATTCGAGCACCCACCAAATAATCAAATTTGCGTCCTAGGGATTTCAACACATGCAATACCATCGAGGTAATACTCGTTTTGCCATGGCTTCCCGCGATGACGATGCGTTGCTTGTTAATGCTTTGCTTATATAAAAAGGATGGATAGGATTCTACTGGAATACCTAATTCCTGTGCTTTTAGTAATTCGGGGTTATCAGGACGGGCATGCATGCCTACAATAACTGCTTCCAAATCAGATGTTATTTTTTCTGGGAACCAGCCAAATTCTGCAGGGAGAATGCCGTGTTGGGCTAATAAACTTTTGGAAGGTTCATAAATCTCATCGTCGGAGCCACTGATTTCGTAGCCTTTTGATTTCAATGCTAATGCTAAATTGTGCATGGCAGCGCCGCCGATCGCGATAAAATGTATTTTGGGCATAATAACTTAATCTGTATTTCGTTTGCAAAGTACATACTTTTATTGCAGTTTTGCACGTTTTTCCACAAACTCAAGTACGCTTGAGTACAATTCATCTGACTGAATGAAAAATTACGTCGATCTAATTGATCAAACCATTGAATTTCCAACGCGTGAATTCAATATCAATGAGAATAATGAGTTGTTATTCAACAACGTGCCTTTGATGGAAATCATCAAACAATATGGTACGCCATTAAAAGTATCTTATTTACCTAAGATCTCTGAGCACATCGAAAATGCCAAGGTGCTTTTTCGTAATGCGATCAAGAAATACAATTACAAGGGTAATTATACCTATTGTTACTGCACAAAGTCTTCTCATTTTTCATTCATTCTAGAAGAGGTTTTGAAGCAACATGTGCATTTAGAAACTTCAAGTGCATTTGATATCCCCATTATCCGGGATATGTACAACCAAGGGAAAATCACGAAATCGACCTATATTCTTTGCAATGGCTATAAGCAGCCTTTGTATACGCAATACATTTCGGAATTAATCAACGACGGATTCAATTGCATCCCAGTGTTGGATAATTTGAAAGAAATTGATTTTTACGAGAAGTCGGTGACTGCTGAGAAAGCGAATCTTGCGATTCGAATCGCAACGGATGAAGAACCGGATTTCGCATTTTACACCTCACGTTTAGGGGTTCGTTATTCGGATGTGATTTCTTTGTATGAAGAAAAAATCAAGCCCAATCCGAAGTTTAAATTGAAGATGTTACACTTCTTCATCAACACGGGTATCAAAGATTCGGCCTATTATTGGTCGGAATTAAGCCGCTTTATTTACAAATATTGTGAATTAAAGAAGGTGTGCCCTGAATTGGATTCCATCGACTTAGGAGGTGGTTTGCCGATACAAACGTCGCTACAGTTCAATTATGATTACCAAGCGATGGTTGATGAGATTGTTGAATCTATCTCATGGATTTGCAATAAAAACAATGTGCCGGTGCCAAACATCTTTACGGAGTTTGGATCGTACACAGTAGGGGAGAGTGGTGCGGTTTTATACGAGATCATCGATCAAAAATTGCAAAATGATAAGGAGTTGTGGTATATGATTGATGGTTCATTCATTACGCAATTACCTGATTCATGGGGCATGAACCAGAAATACATTATGTTGCCGGTCAACAACTGGAGCTCACCGTATCAAAAGGTGAACCTAGGTGGCTTGACTTGCGACTCGATGGATTTCTATAATACAGAAGCCCATAGCTCCGATTTATACTTGCCGATTTTCGAGGAAGATCAAGAACGCCAATACGTTGGATTTTTCCACACAGGTGCTTATCAAGAGTCATTGGGTGGATACGGAGGAATTCAACATTGTTTGATTCCTGCACCGAAGCATGTGATTGTTGACCGTCTTGAGGATGGGACCATTACCACCCGCCTATTCCAAGAAGAGCAAGCGAGCGGTTCGATGTTGCATATTTTAGGCTACAACAACCCTGCTGTTACGAATGTCGTTGTTGATGCCGCGGATGAGGTATCCAAAGGAAATACAAAGAAATTAGCTTCCGTTTAATTCAAAAAACATGAAAAAAATTATCGCATTAAGCATTTTGGCAGGAATGATTTTGAGCTCATGCTCACAACAAGCCAATTGCCCAGCTTATGGTACGACACGTGCGGATGCTCCTAAGGTAAAAAGAGCCTAGTCTTCCGCCCAGTCGAAACTTTTTGTTACGGCTTTTTTCCATTGCTTCCGAAGCTGATCTCTGCTTTCGGCAGGCATGCTTGGCTTCCAGGTATGGGCAATCGCCCAGTTTTTCCGTAGATCATCTAAGTTTTCCCAATACCCCACCGCAAGCCCTGCGGCGTAAGCTGCTCCTAAGGCGGTGGTTTCTATGATTTTAGGGCAAATCACTTCTTCGCCTAATATATCGGATTGGAATTGCATCAATAACTGATTAACGACCATTCCTCCGTCTACCCGTAAGGAAGAAATTGCAATCCCCGCATCTTTCTCCATGGCTTCTAGCACTTCCCAAGTTTGAAAAGCAGTGGCCTCCAAGGCCGCACGGGCAATGTGGGATTTATTGATGTAACGGGTTAAGCCAACAAGCACACCACGAGCATCTGATTTCCAATAGGGAGCATAAAGTCCCGAAAATGCCGGAACAAAATAGCATCCACCATTATCATCAACAAGTTTGGCTAGTTTTTCAATATCCGGACTGTTTTTGATGATTCCCAAATTGTCGCGTAACCATTGTACGAGCGCACCGGTAATCGCAACGGATCCTTCCAATGCATAATGCACGGGCTCATTGCCTAATTGATAGGCAACCGTTGTCAATAAACCATGTTGGGATGGAACCGGTTTTAAGCCGGTATTCATTAATAAGAAGCATCCTGTGCCATACGTATTCTTCCCTTGACCTGGATTGAAGCAAGTTTGGCCAACCAAAGCAGCTTGTTGGTCACCTAGTATCCCTGCCAAAGGGACACCGCCCAAAACCCCTTTCGCATGGCCATAGACCATGGAACTGGATTTAATTTCAGGTAGCATTTGTTTCGGGATATTCAGCACTTGAAGAATTTCATCATCCCATTGACACGTTGCCAAATCCATCAATTGGGTTCTACTCGCGTTTGTCACATCTGTGATGTGAATGCCTCCTTGTGTTCCGCCCGTTAAGTTCCAGGCAATGAAGGTATCCATGTTCCCAAATAAAGCATCTCCTTTTTCGGCATCTTCGCGGAGGCCTTCGATGTTATTGAGTAACCAGCGTAATTTTAATCCACTGAAATAGGTGGCTAGCGGCAAACCTGTTTTCGCACGAAAACGGTCCATGCCTCCATCTTTGGCCAATTCTGCTAATTCATTTCCGACGCGCGTGTCTTGCCATACCAACGCATTGTAATAAGCTTTCCCCGTATGTTTATTCCACGCAACCGTTGTTTCCCGTTGATTGGTAATTCCCACGGCAGCAATATCCTTTGCGGATAGATTCGCTTTTCCCAGGGCTAAGCCAATGACCTCTTGTGTGTTTTTCCAAATTTCAGCGGGATCATGTTCGACCCAGCCGGCTTGTGGATAAATTTGTTTGTGTTCTTTTTGGCCGACTGAGATAATCTCACCGCCCTTGTTGAAAATGATAAAACGGGAACTAGTCGTTCCTTGATCAATCGAACCGATATACATATTCGTATTAATTTAACGTCAATAAATAGGCACCTAAAACAGCACCAGCTGCAGGTCCTAAGACAGGAATCCACGCATAGCCCCAATCTGTATCGCCTTTATGTTTAATAGGCAAAATCGCATGCATGATGCGTGGACCTAAATCACGTGCAGGATTAATTGCATAACCGGTCGTTCCCCCTAATCCTAGGCCAATAACCCAAACTAGGATCCCAACCATAAAGGGCCCTAATCCCGTTTCGATCGTACTAAATGTTCCTAGTGCAAGAACGGCTATTGCGGAAGCAAAGGCTTCCGAGATAAAGTTGAAAGGGGTATTTCGGATAGCGGGATCTGTGCAGAAAGAAGCCTTAATGGCTCCAGCATCCTCCGTGATATCGTAATGAGGTTTATAATGCAGCCAAACCAATAATTGCCCAAGCATTGCACCAAGCAGTTGTGCCCCGATAAAAGTGGGAAACAAACTCCAGTCACCTGATTTTACACAACCAGCAATCGTAACAATGGGATTTAAATGTGCACCTGAGCTACCAAAATAGGTAGAAACAAAAATGGCTACAGTTACGGCAAATGCCCATGCAGCAGCAATCGCTAATAAGCCGGTTCCATTTCCTTTGGTATTTTTTAGGAGGACATTGGCGACAACGCCATTTCCAAGGTATAATAGGGTGGCTGTTCCGGCTAACTCGCCGATAAAAATGGAGCTCATAGGTTTAGATATTCTTGTTGGTTTGTCAAAACTATAAAATCTTCGCAATAAAAAAATTATCTTTGAGTTCAATTTTGAATCAACAGAGTCCTATGCGGGAAGATTATTTAACAGGGGATGCGGAAGCATTGAATCCACAAGAACGTGAGTTTGACAAGGCTTTACGTCCGTTGAGTTTTTTCGATTTTACCGGTCAAGGAAAAATCGTAGATAATCTGAAAATTTTCGTGGGGGCAGCCAAAGCCCGCGAAGAGGCATTGGATCACGTATTGTTACATGGCCCTCCTGGATTAGGAAAGACTACGCTTTCGCATATCATTGCGAATGAGTTGGGTTCTACCTTGAAAATTACCTCGGGTCCCGTGTTGGATAAGCCCTCAGATTTAGCGGGTTTGTTAACTAACCTGCAACCCTTTGATGTGTTATTTATTGATGAAATTCATCGATTGAATCCCATTGTGGAGGAGTATTTATACTCGGCCATGGAAGACTATAAGATTGATATCATGCTGGACTCCGGACCCAATGCTCGGAGTATCCAAATTAGTTTAAATCCTTTTACGCTCATCGGTGCGACTACGCGTGCCGGCCTTTTAACTTCGCCATTGCGTGCTCGTTTCGGAATCAATGCGCGGTTGGAATATTACGACGCCAAATTATTAACGGGGATTGTCAAGCGTTCTGCCCAAATTTTAAAAATGCCCATCGAAGAATCAGGGGCTTTTGAAATTGCGCGGCGGAGTCGTGGAACGCCTCGTATTGCCAATAATTTATTGCGTCGGACCCGTGATTTTGCTCAAGTAAAAGGCAATGGAGAGATCGATGTGCGCATCGCGCAAATTGCCTTGGATGCCTTGGATGTCGATCAAAATGGATTGGATGAAATGGATAATCGCATTCTGTTGACGATTATTGAGAAGTTCAAAGGTGGTCCGGTGGGCTTAACAACCATTGCCACGGCATGTGGGGAGGAAGCGGAAACCATCGAGGAGGTTTATGAACCATTCTTGATTCAAGAGGGCTTTTTGAAACGAACATCACGCGGTCGGGAAGCTACCGAAAAAGCCTATCGCCATGTGGGCATTGAACCGAAAGCCCAAACTGGATCTTTATTTTAATGCGTTACGTTATCTTATTTTTATTGTTGGCCTCCACCTGTTTTGGCCAAAAGGTACAGTCTTTCGACGTCATTGTCTACGGCGCGAATCCGGCAGGAGTGATCGCCGCAGATGCTGCAAAAGCTGCTGGTAAAAAGACCTTACTGATTGACGGCGCTGCAACATTGCCCTATGCTCAGCAAGGCTTTGGCCTTAGCTTTGATTTAAACCCAGCGCAGATCCAAGGATTAACACGCGAATTCTTCCGAAAAGTTGGGACTAAATTAGGTAAGTTTCAAGCCTATGAATTTGATGCTTCGATTGGATATGAGGTTTTGCAAAGTTATTTGACCGAGGCAAAAGTGGTTGTTTGGCCATCGCATCAGGTCATTTCAAGTTTGGTAGAAGGGAATGAGGTAAAACAATTGACGCTGCAATCCGAGGAAGGGGTAAAATTAGTGAAAGCGAAATCTTATATTGATTGCTCATACGCTGGTGATATGTTACTGAAAACAGGTTATCAAGCCACCAAAGAGCTGGAGGAAGATGGCATGGGAGGGTCGACAAGTAGGTTGGTTTACGGTGAGCCATCGTGGTCCAACATGCAAGCGCCCGTGTTAATCTCAGGAAAGGGATCTGATGTGGCAAATATGCTGGCGGGACAAACTGCGGCGATTAAGGCATTGGAATCCATGGCGCGTGACATTCCCGTGGGGAAAGTTACGCAAGAAGAAATAGATCGATATTATAAATACAATCCTTGGATGGATGGTTCGCGGCCTGATTTAATTGTCGATGATGCGGAGGCCGCGAATATGGAAATCATTGGGCACTGGAATAAGATAAAGAACCAGCGAGGTACATTTGGACCTACTTATTTGCAAACAAATCCCTTAGATGACTTAGGCTCTCGTATACGATTTACCTCAAAAAATCCGCTGAAAGGGGATTACCAACTCTATTATTATATACCGGCCTTGCGAGGAGGAACAACCGTTATTAATTTAGAAGTGTATGTGTCCAAGGTTCGCCATGTGGCGACTTTACGATTAGCTCCGAATACATCGGAATCTTGGGTTCCTGTAGGAACCTATCATTTTGAAGATAATACCACGGGGGACGTATTGGTGTCTCAACGGGGGGCGAACGGCCTACTCGCTGCGGATGCTGTTTTATGGTTGCCCAAAACTAAATAAGTATGAAAAAGTATTTGATTTTACTCATGGGAATGCTGGTGAATTCGGCCGCTTGGTCACAATTAAATTATCCAAATACACGTCAGGTGGACCACACGGATACCTATCATGGTGTTACCGTGGCGGATCCTTACCGTTGGTTGGAAGATGATAACAGTGCCGAAACCAAGGAGTGGGTGAAGGCTCAGAACAAGGTTAGTTTTGGCTATTTAGAGACGTTACCCATGCGTGAAACTTTCAAAAAACGTATCGAGCAATTGAGTGATTACGAGAAAATTTCCGCACCATTTAAGCGGGGGGAATGGTTTTACTTTTATAAGAATTCAGGCTTGCAAAACCAGTCGGTACTTTATCGCCAGAAAGGCCTAACAGGTTCTCCTGAAGAGGTTTTGGATCCCAATAAATTGTCAACCGATGCGACGACGCGTTTAACGGTATTTAGTTTAAGTAAGAATGGACGCTATGCTTGTATTGGATTGAGTAAAGGAGGTAGTGACTGGCAAATTTTTGGTGTTCGGGATATGGAAACGGGGCAAGATTTGCCTGATCAATTGAATTGGGTGAAAGTGAGTGGCGTTGCTTGGAAAGGTGATGGCTTTTATTATTCGCGTTATCCAGCTCCTGCTGAAGGAAAAGAGTTGAGTACCAAAAATGAAAATCACCAAGTTTGGTATCACCAAGTGGGTACACCGCAAAGCCAAGATCGTTTGGTTTATGAGGACAAAAGAAATCCACAACGTTTTCATACGATGAGCACCTCGGATGATGAAACGCTCGCGTATTTAACCATCAGTGATCGAGGCAAAGGCTTAGATGGTAACGCGCTTTGGTTCATTCGTACGGATGTCGTTGGCGATGTTTTCCGACCAATCGTTCGCGAACCTGGAGCGTTTCATTATTCGGTTGTCGACAATGAAGCAGATCGTTTGATTTTAGAAACAAATGACGGAGCCCCTAATGGTAAATTAGTTGAGTTGACTTTGGCAAAGCCGGAGAAGGCAAATTGGAAACCACTGGTTCCGGAACGAGCTGAGCCCCTTCAGGCTGTCGCGAGTGCTGGACATCGCCTCTATTTGACCTATTTAAAAGATGTGACCTCGCGTACCCTGATTTATAATTATAACGGTGTAGGCATCGGTTCCGTGAAATTACCAGGACTTGGGAATGTGAGCGGGTTTCATGGGGAAAAGGAAGATAAATTCACCTTTTTTACGTATTCCTCGTTTAACTTTCCGCCAACGGTCTATAAGTATGAGGTAGCACAGAATACGAGTAAAATATTCCAAAAGCCCAAATTAGCCTTTAAGCCGGAAGATTTTCAAGTCATTCAAAAGTTCTACACGAGTAAAGATGGAACGCGGGTGCCCATGTTCATTGTGAGTAAAAAAGGCATGGTGTTGAATGGCAAAAATCCAACCATTTTACATGGTTATGGCGGATTTAATATAAGTTCTACTCCAACTTTCACCGCAAGTTTAATGGCCTGGTTAGAGAAAGGTGGCGTGTATGTTTTGGCGAATTTGCGGGGTGGCAGTGAGTATGGGGAGAAATGGCATCAAGCAGGGATGAAGCTTAACAAGCAAAATGTGTTTGATGATTTCATTTATGCGGCCAAGTATTTAATTAAACAAAAATACACCTCAGCGTCGTACCTGGCGGCTTCGGGTCGCTCGAATGGGGGATTGTTAGTGGGTGCGGTTATCAACCAACATCCGGAGTTGTTTGGGGTTGCATTACCTGGTGTCGGTGTAATGGATATGTTGCGATTTCAAAAATTCACCATCGGTTGGAATTGGATCGCCGATTACGGATCGAGTGACAACGTGGAAGAATTTAAGGTTTTGTACAGTTATTCGCCGCTGCACAACATTGAAGCGAAATCATATCCTGCTACGTTAATTACGACGGCAGATCATGATGACCGTGTGGTTCCAGCGCATTCGTTTAAGTATGCTGCGACTTTACAAGCGAAGAATACGAGTAAAAAGCCTATGATTATTCGCATTGATACGAATAGCGGTCATGGTTCGAGTAATACGGCTAAGTTGATTGAATTGACAGCTGATATGTATGCATTTGCTTGGGCGAATATGGGGAAATAAAAAACCCCGAACGTTCGTTCAGGGTTTTATCTTAGGCGGAAAATATAAGCCCAGGCATTAGCCTGGGGGAATTAACTAATCAACCTTAACTCTTCTGACAGCTCCATCCGCTCCTTGGCTTACGCGAATAAAATAAACGCCAGAACCTGCTTTTTTGATGTCAATTTGACCGAGGTAGTCACCTTGAAAATCTTTAATCTGCTCGTTGGCTAATTCTTTGCCATTGACATCTAGGATAGAGATGGTCACATTCCCTTTTTCGGGTGCATTAAATTTTACGCTAATTTTTCCGTTGAACGGTTTGTTTGGCGTTGCTTTTAAACCATGTATGGTTTTTGAACCTTCGGCTAATATATCTTGGTGGATATTTTGGAACATTTTCATGTGTTTGCCTGGGCCATCTAATTCAATATTGAATTCATGAGGTCCTTGGATATCTTCTGAAATCATGTTGCCGTCTTTATCACCTTTGCGAATAATCATGACGCGTTTGTCTTCTTGTGGACCTGCGCCTCTGAAATTTTCTGAAATAAGATCGCCTTCCTGAATTCCTTTATGAATGATTACGTGCTTTTCTGGACCCCCATCAATATTCTCGATGATGATGTTGCCTGGTTGATTGGACTTGCGCGCGTGGTTTTTGTTGACATCAACCCGAACGATTTTTTTCTTTCCGCCTGAAGTAGATACATTGATATCTAAGGAATCACTTAATTTTTTTATTTCGGCGTCAGCTTGATCCAGATCGTTGAATTTTTTCTCGATGACGCGTTCTTTCCCGTTTTCGCTAATGACAATTTTGATTGTCGCTTCTTTTTTATCTTGAGCTTTTACCGCAAAGCTCGCGAATGCCAAAGCGGCCGTAAGCATGTAATATTTCATATGTTTGTTTTTTGATGCGGAGCAAACTTACGAAAAGCTGCCGAATCTTGTTTGTTAAGAAGTGTTAAGACCTCTTTTATCCTCCCCGCAATTTGATAAATTTGTGCTTTCGATTTTTACATTCGACATGACTCAAAAGAAAATTAGGTTGATTATTGGCTTTATGTCCCTAGCATTGGTAGGGCTTATTGCTTTTCAAGCCTATTGGCTAGGGTTCATGCTGGAGACTAAAAAGGAACAATTTGCATCGGACGTTCAAGATGGCTTGGCACAAGTTGTTCGTAAACTCGAAAAGCAAGAATTGGTGATGTTGGCTCAAAGGCAGCAGACCTATGAAACTCAGCAAAAAAAACTAAGAGAATTATCTGCCAAATTAGCCTCGGAGAAAAACCCTGAATTTATCCCACCGCCACCCGAGGAAAACAAAATTGCAGAATCTTTCATTGGACCTGACCCTTCTCATCGGAATGGATTAGGAGCAATCCACAATGAAGTCCGATCAGATATCATGTTTGTTCGTAAATCGTTTATGCTTCCTAATGGACAGATTGCAGAAATAACAGAAGAATATCAAGTAAATGTGAATCCGGAACAAGATATTCAACGCAGGTTGCAAGAAGATCAACAGTTGTCAGAAATGTTGAGCGATGTACCTGCCAAAAATAATAGCATCAATATTCATAAGAATCGGATCAAGCGTGCGCAAAAATCCCTGCGGAGGCGGGAGGGATTATCCAAAAAAGATCGACGCATGATTGGAAAAGCGATTAACAAATTTGCGAAAAAAGAGGTCGATAAAGTCATTCAAAAAACGGCACTCGCGAAAGAAGTTCTTTCAGACTATTTATTTAAAGAGCGTCCCATTGCCCAGCGCGTGGAACCACATTACATCGATAGCCTGCTCCGGCAAGAATTAACGGCTAAAAACATTAATTTAGCTTATTCCTTTGGTATTGCACCTCAAGCGCCGAAGCAGGCCAATGATTGGATTTTTGCTTCTAATGCAAGTATTAAAAAACAAACGCCTTTGTTTATGGCCTCTTTGTATCCCAATGACTTGCATGCCTCAGGTCAGTTTTTGCATGTGTTCTTCCCAGATTCCTTGGGTTTCATTTGGCAAACCATGGGGGTGAATCTATTGGGTTCGGCCATCTTGCTTTTGATCATGATTGGCTGTTTTTACATCGCCATGATGACGATCATCAAGCAAAAGAAATTGGCTGAAATCAAAAATGATTTTATCAATAACATGACGCATGAATTCAAGACGCCCATATCGACCATTTCTTTGGCAACCCAATTGATACAGGAAGATACAAGTGTGGTGGATAATGGGACAGTTCAGCGGTATTTGGGGATTATCAAAGATGAAAATGTGCGTTTAGGTCGGCAAGTTGAGCGTGTGCTTCAAACCGCCCAAATGGAACGCGAAGAGATCGTGCTCAAGAAGAAAAACGCAGATATGAACGCGCTGATTCAGCAGGTGATTGAGATGAACCAACCCATGTTGATGGCTACAAATGGGGCAATTTATACTTCGTTTACAAATGAGGCGGCTAATTTATTTATCGATGAGGTTCACATGAGCAATGTGATGAATAATTTAATCGATAATGCGGTTAAATATAGCGCGGAATCACCGGAGATTAACATAGCAACATTTATTGACGACGCTGGATTTCACATTCGCGTTGCCGACCAAGGTATAGGGATGCGAAAAGAGGTATTAACTCAAGTTTTCGAACCTTTTTACCGGGTGCCTACTGGGAATGTCCATAATGTCAAAGGCTTTGGTTTAGGCTTGAGTTATGTGAAAAAGATTATCGAAGCGCATGGCGGAAACGTTCATGTAAAGAGTCAATTTGGCAAAGGGAGTACATTTGAAATTACGATACCTTATGGCAACTAATCCGAGTATTTTATTGGCAGAAGATGATCCTAATTTAGGACTTTTGCTAGCTGAATTTTTAAAGAAAAAAGGCTATGAAGTAGCTTGGGCGCATGATGGAGATCAAGCGCTCGATCTATTCGTCAAAGGCCATTTTGACCTCTGTGTTTTTGACGTCATGATGCCAAAGAAGGATGGGTTCTCCTTGGCCAAAGATATTCGTGCAACACATTTGGATGTACCCATCATCTTTTTGACGGCTAAGTCGATGGAGGAAGATACCCTACAAGGCTTTAAAGTGGGAGCGGATGATTACCTCACGAAACCTTTCTCGATGGATGTCCTCGTAGCCCGTATGGAAGCGGTATTGCGTCGTACACATTCCGATAAAACCTTACCTGCTTTAGCGGATGAAATTCCGTTAGGAGATTTTCTGTATTATCCAGCGAAAATGCGGCTTGTTTTTCAAGGAAGTGAACAAAAGTTTACCCCAAAAGAAAACGAGCTCATGAAGTTGTTGTGTGAAAACTTAGGCCGACCAGTTAGTCGGTCCTATGCCTTAAAATTAATTTGGGGAGATGACACCTACTTTAATGCCCGCAGCATGGATGTCTACATGACGAAATTACGCAAGCTTCTAAAAGAAGACCCTCGCGTACAATTAATGAATTTGCACGGCGAGGGTTTTCGATTGAGTGTCGACTAGTTAATGTGCGTATAGCCCGTATATGGTACTAATACCGCCGGAATCTTAATGCCATCGGGTCCTTGATTATTCTCTAAAATGGCAGCTACGATCCGTGGCAATGCTAATGCTGAACCATTTAAGGTGTGGCACAAGATTGATTTTCCATCAATTTTCGTACGTAACTTTAGGCGATTCGCTTGGTAAGTTTCAAAGTTAGAAACGGAACTCACTTCTAACCAGCGACCTTGTGCTGCCGACCAAACTTCCATGTCAAAAGTCAAGGCAGAAGTAAAGCCCATATCACCTCCACAAAGACGTAAAACGCGATACGGTAGTTCTAATTTCTGCAAGATGCTTTGTACATGCAAGGACATTTCCTCTAACGCTGCATAAGAATTTTCCGGTTTTTGAATTTGTACAATTTCGATTTTATCGAATTGATGCAAGCGGTTCAAGCCACGAACATGTGCGCCCCAGGAACCCGCTTCCCGACGGAAACATGGTGTATGGCCTACGTTTTTGATAGGCAAGTCTTTTTCGTTGACAATGACGTCACGGTATAAATTCGTAATAGGCACCTCTGCCGTTGGGATTAAATACAATCCCTCTGCTTGCGTAACATACATTTGCCCTTCTTTATCGGGCAATTGTCCTGTGCCAAATCCAGAATCTTCATTGATTAAGATAGGAGGCTGTATTTCATAATAACCCGCTTTGATGGCTTCGTCTAAGAAGAAGTTGATCAATGCGCGTTGTAAGCGAGCCCCTTTTCCCTTGTATACAGGAAATCCAGCACCCGTAATTTTATTGCCTAAATCAAAGTCGATGATGTCATAATCCTTGATTAAATCCCAATGGGGTTTTGCTCCATCGCTTAAGGTAGGAATTGTTCCCCAGTTCAACACGACTTCATTGTCCTCTGCCACTTTTCCTTCTGGAACAGAACTGTGGGGAAGGTTTGGCAGTGTTACTAGTAGGTCGGTCAATTCTTTCTCGGCCACGCGCGCAGCTTCTTCCATGACCTTGATGTCCCCTTTAAGCGCAGCCGTTTCGGCACGTTTTCCTTCAGCTAAATCTTTCTGTCCAGATTGCATCAATGCGCCAATTTCCTTCGCAGCTGCATTGGCTTTTTCCAGTGCTTGTTCCGCTTGCTGGAGCAAGGATTTACGCTTATCATCCATAGCGATGAGTTGGCCCACGATTTCAGCAGCATTTGCCACATGTTTTTTCGTTAAACCGGCAATGGTAAGATCCGTATTTGTGCGGATAAATGGAATCGTTAACATGGCATTTGTTTAGAAAAGTCCTTCGTTTAATGCGTTTAAAGCATCATTTTTATGTTTAGCATCTACCAAAAGGGAGATGTTGTGTTCGGATGCTCCGTAAGAAATCATGCGAATCGGGATATTTTTAATGGCATCCAAAACCTTAATTGCAATCCCTTCTTTGTCTGCCCAGAAATTACCCACGATGCAGATAATCACTTGGTCCTTATCTGGATCTTCCAATTCTGCAAACTCACGCAATTCGCGCATGATGGCATCCAGGTTAGCCGTTTGATCAATGGTCACCGAAACCGAAACTTCGGATGTAGTAATCATGTCCACCGGTGTTTTGTATTTTTCGAAAATCTCAAATACACGCTTTAAGAAACCGTAAGCATTTAACATCCGTGTCGAATGGATGTAGATGGCGGTAATGTTGTCTTTGGCAGCGATGGCTTTGATTTCTACGTCGGTCGACTTCTCTGAAATCAATGTGCCGAAAGCACTTGGTTCCATCGTGTTTTTTAAACGCACAGGTACGCCTTTGATTTTCGCTGGCGTAATGGTACTCGGATGCAGGATTTTGGCACCGAAATAGGCTAGTTCTGCCGCTTCTGCGAATGACAATTCTCGAATAGGGAAGGTGTTTTTCACAATTCGAGGGTCATTATTATGCATTCCGTCGATGTCCGTCCAAATTTGAATTTCTTCTGCTTGTACCGCACCACCAATTAACGATGCTGTATAATCTGAACCACCACGCTTCAAGTTGTCGACTTCACCTGCAGGGTTGCGGCAAATGAAACCTTGTGTAATGAAAATTTGCTTGTCTTTAACCGGAGCTAGCTTTGCAGCTAATTTTGTGGAGATTTCAGCCATGATCGGCTCATTATCTGCATCGATCACCATGAAATCTAAGGCAGGTAATAAGGCTGAATTCACGCCCTCTTCTTGTAAATAGGCCTCGAAAATTTGAGTAGAAAGTAATTCACCCAAAGCGACCATTTCCTTTTCTTGTTTGACTGTGTAAGGAGCCGTTTCAATTAAGCTATCGATGAACGTAAATTCTTTTTCAACAATTGCTTGACCTTTCGCCAAGCCGGCTGGTGTTTGATAAAGTTCTGTTAGAAATGCATCGTAATGTGCGCGTAAATCAGCAGCTTTGGCTTTGGCCTCCGTTTGATTTCGTGCGATTAAGGATTCCGAGATAGATAACAATGCATTCGTGCTACCTGACAATGCCGATAAAACAACGATTTTAGGCTTCCCGTCCTCCGTAATGAGTTGACGAATCGATCGCATTCTTTCGGGTTTTCCTACGGATGTACCGCCAAATTTCCAAACTTGCATAATAGTATATCTTAATTTATTGCTAACATTTTAATGGCTGTGATTGCAGCCTCATCTCCTTTGTTGCCATGTTTTCCACCTGCGCGATCCATGGCTTGTTCTTGGTTATTGGGTGTTAATACGCCAAAAATTACCGGTTTGTTGTATTTCAGACTGACATTTGTTATTCCATCAGCAACGGCTTGGCAGATAAAATCAAAGTGACGTGTTTCTCCTTGGATCACACAGCCTAGGCAAATGACCGCGTCGATGTCTGCCTTTTCTGCCATTTTTTGTGCTCCTAAACTTAATTCAAAGCTACCAGGAACCTGCACACTGCTGATGTTAGCTTCCTGTACGCCGTACTTCAAAAGGGTATTAAAGGCTCCTGTATATAGGGCACCTGTTACTTCGGTGTTCCATTCTGCGACTACGATCGCGAAACGCTTTTGAGCTACATCAGGCAAATTGGCCGTACTAAATTCACTTAAGTTTTTTAATGCAGATGACATGACAATGGGGCTAAAGCAAGAAGGGATAAAAGCTGATGCTCTTATCCCCTCTTGACAATTTCGTAAACTATATTATTCAGAGATAGAGCTTTCTAAAAGCGCCTTGTATTTCTTCGCCGGGATAGCTTCTGCAGCTTCTGGATATTTTTCTGTTATTGCTGTGTAAGTATCCAAGGCTTCTTTCGATTGTTTATTTGCTTCGTATGCGTTCGCAAGCTTAAGCAAATAACCAGGAGAGAAGAATTTGTTCGATTTGTAATCTGCGGCTTTCGTATAATATTCGATTGCTTCAGGGTAGGACTTCTTTTCTGAGTAAGCATCTCCAATTAATGAATATGCACGAGCTTGTACCAATAAATCGCCACTGCTGAAATTTTTCAATTTCTCTATTGCGTTATCGTATTTGCCTTGTTTCAACAAAGTAATTCCTAAATACAAATCAGCTAGGTTTTGTGTGTTTCCACCAAATTCATCGGAAACTTTTGCTAAATCTTTTGATGCGGCAGCTAATGAGTCAGATTCAAATGCGTAAACCGCTTTGTATAATTTCTTTTCGCCTTCAGCATCTTGGGTGTTTTTATACCATTGGAAACCAAAGTAACCTACGATGATTGCTACTGCGACAACTGCAGTACCTACGATAGCTGATTTATTTTGTTCGAATAATCCAGTGACTTTTTCTACCTCATGCTGAAGCGCCTCAGGGCTCTCAATGATTTCAATGGATTCGTTAACGTCTTTCTTCTTTGCCATAAAATTATAATGCTATATTGCTCAAGCTGGTTTATGTTACTAGCCAAAGGACTGCAAAATTATAAAATCTCTTCTATTTTTATCAATTTTAAATGAATCTTTTGCGTTTTATTTTAGATTTTGTTGAGTAAATTGAGGTAAATCGTACTTTATCCTTTGTAAACCTAGTAAACGGATGGCCTTTAATCGAGCAGACCAAATAAAGAAATTGAATGAGCCATTTGATTTATGTGTCATTGGTGGGGGGGCGACGGGGGCTGGGGTCGCTTTGGATGCAACGCTTCGTGGCTATCGGGTTTTACTTATCGAAAAAGGTGATTTTGCCTCTCAGACATCATCCAAGTCGACCAAATTAGTTCACGGCGGTGTTCGATATTTGGAGCAAGCTGTTAAAAAATTAGATTGGCAACAATTTAAGATGGTATACAAGGCCTTGCATGAACGGAAAATTTTATTGCAAAATGCACCCTATTTGGCTCATCCTTTGGCTTTATTGACCCCTTGTTACACTTGGTTTGATCGCATTTATTACCGCATTGGTATGTGGATGTACGATCGTATCGCGGGGCATACGAATTTAGAACCAAGTCGTGGACTGGGCCCCAAGCAAATGCGGGAACTCAGTCCAGCGCTTTCCTTGAAACATGTGCGTGGGGGTGTTTTGTATTATGATGGCCAACTGAATGACGCACGGTATGCGCTAGCAATTTTACAATCAGCGGAGGCAGCTGGGGCATGTGTGTTGAATTATGCAGAGCTAACGAATTTTGTCCATTCGCCAAAGAGCTTAAAAGTCAAGGAGGTTTGCTTTCTTGATGTTATTTCGGGATTGTCTTATCAAATTTCCGTAAAGGCTGTTGTTAATGCGACGGGGCCGTTTACAGATGCCATTCGCCGCATGGCTAATCCAAAATTAAGGCCGCGCATGAAGGTCAGTAGGGGAGCGCACATCGTTCTTCCAGCTACATTTTGGCCTGGGGAAACGGCTTTGTTAATTCCCAAAACAGACGATGGTCGTGTGATTTTTGTGATTCCTTGGAGAGAATATGTGTTGGTAGGCACAACCGATGAGCCAGATTCGCTGCGCGAAAATCCACCCATATTTTCTGAAGAGATTGATTACCTCCTCGATTATTTTAATCGCTATGCGATTGGAAAAGCTTCTCGTTCAGATGTATCCGCAACTTTTGTGGGTCAACGCCCTTTGTTACAAGTGGCTTTGGATGTAGCCATGGCCTCTGATACGAAATCCTTAGTGCGCGATCATGAAGTCGAAGTGGATAGTCGAAGTAAATTAGTTAGTATTATGGGTGGGAAATGGACTACGTACCGCGTTATGGCAGCAGACACGTTGGATGTTTTGGAACGTGAAGTATTCAGCCGAACGCCTCGCACCTGTATCACTGCGAGTCATTCATTATCTGGAGGCGATGAATCGATGCATGAGCAATTTAGGGCAGTATCGAAGGCTTTAGGCCTAGCTGCGGCTACCCAAAAGCATTTATGGGAGACCTATGGCTCAAATAGTTTTGCTTTGTTGCAGGGTGATTTGCAGTTGTTGCATCCCGACTTACCCTATATTAATTCCGAAATTGAATATTTGAAACAGCATGAAATGGCGACTTGCTGGGATGATGTATTGGTTCGTCGCTGGGGCCTTGGCTTAAGAAATCAACGGTTAAGTGAGGAAATTCTGGCCATAAAAAAAGAGGCTTTCGCCTCTTGATTAATATTCGTCTTCGTTGAAGAAGAAGTCGTCCTTGGTCGGATAATCCGGCCAAATTTCTTCGATGCTTTCGAAGGGTTGTCCATCGTCTTCTAATTCTTGTAAGTTTTCAACAACTTCTAAAGGTGAACCCGTACGGATTGCGAAGTCAATTAATTCATCTTTGGAAGCTGGCCAAGGCGCATCTTCTAGATAGGAGGCAAGTTCTAATGTCCAATACATATTTTAGGAATTTTATTATTTCATTTTGATCTGTGTGCAAAAGTAAAATAAAAAAATATTTATAAAAGATTTATTTCTTAAATTTTCGTTAATTATCAAAAAAGCTATTTAACGGCCCATTTAGGCCTATTTTTATGAAAAGAAAATCGAGACTCGCAGTTGAAGTTTGCGCCTATTCATTGGAATCTTGTATCGCAGCTGATCACGCTGGTGCAGATCGTGTCGAGTTATGTTCCTCACCGCATGATGGCGGGTGTACGCCTTCTGCCGGATTAGTCGCGGCGGCGCTAGCTGCTACATCGTTAGAGGTACATGTGATGTTGCGGCCGCGCGGAGGCGATTTCTGTTACGATGCTTTTGAGAAAAAAACCATGTTGGCGGAAGCTGATGAGCTCGTACGCGCCGGAGTTCACGGTTTGGTCGTTGGGGCACTCCTGCCCAATGGTGACCTTGACGTGGCATTTCTTCAAGAATTACGACAATGCGTGGGGGATTTGCCGTTGACATGTCACCGAGCGATCGATGTGAGTCGGGAGCCGGAAGTCGTTATGGAACAATTAATTGCGTTGAAATTTCAGCGAATTTTAACCTCAGGTCAAAAGAATAAAGCGCTCGAGGGGATAGAAAACATCGCTCAGATGGTTGCTCGTGCAGCAGGCCGTATTCAAATTATGGCTGGAAGTGGTGTGAACCCTCAGAACTGCCGTCAATTTGTCGATGCAGGCGTGGATGCTGTGCATACAAGTGCACGTACAGTACGCGATTCAGCGATGGATTATCGCCGACCGGGTATTTCCATGGGAGGATTAACGGAAGTTTCAGAATTTGAAATAGCGGTTGCGAGCGAGGAATTAATTCGCGCAACCATTCAACAAGTACAATTGGATTAGTAAAGATCCGTCGTTACCCATTCTTCTTCTGGAAGTCTGTTTAACGCGTAAAGTTTTACAGAATTTCGACGGTAAGTTGGTACATCAAATTCGGTTTCGCTAAGCCCTCCGTTTGCATAAACATCCACCATATAATTGAAGCGTTCTTCTTCGTTCATGGGGTTGTTTGCTGATTCTGTATCCAACGTAATGGTACTGCCCGGCGTGAATTCACGTTGGCCTAACTCGTCCGCTGCTTCGTAAGTTCCGTCAGATGTTTCGAAATAGCCACCAAACTCATCTCCTTCGTGCTCAAATCCTGCTGCAATGACAGTTAGGTATAGGCTATCACCCAATTCTTCATCTGTCGAGAATCCAAATTTGACCATGTCCGCTTGTAAATAAATACGTTCGTTTAGGTAGTTGATGATGATGTTTTGTTCTTTCATCTTCAACTGATTGCTGCTTCCTGTAGAAACGGTCACCAAGATACGTTTCGCACCTTTGATTTGCTGTGAGTTTAATAGAGGAGATGTCAATGCTTCTGCAATGGCATCAAATGCACGATTCTCACCACTTCCATACGCGGAACTCATCATGGCTTTTCCTGCATTGGTTAATACTTTCTTCACATCCATGAAGTCAGTATTGATATCACCAGGTTTCGCAATCACGTCCACGACCGATTTAACAGCTTTCGCTAATACATCATCTGCTTTTGAGAATGCTTCTGACATTGGTAGATTTTCATAATGCTCCGCCAACTTATCATTCATAACCACGATGACTGTGTCACAATATCTTTTTAATGCTTCAACGCCGTTTAATGCGTATTGAATCTTGTCGCGACCCTCCCAATTATAAGGTGCTGTCACAACAGCTACTGTCAATAAATTACGTTCACGTGCAATTTCAGCAATCACGGGCGCTGCTCCTGTACCGGTTCCGCCACCCATTCCAGCTGTAATGAAAACCATTTGAGTTTCATTGGATAACATGTGTTGGATTTTTTCCCGACTTTCTAAGGCAGCCAAACGTCCCACTTCTGGATCTGTACCCGCTCCTAAGCCTTGTTGGCCTAACTTGATTTTTGTTTGAACCGGATTAGAAGCTAAAGCCTGCGAGTCTGTATTGCAAATGACTAAATCGGCACCTTTGATATCCATCTCTTGCATGTGCTTCACCGCATTGGAGCCACCCCCTCCGATACCTACTACTTTAATAATTGATTTGAAGGTATTTTCGGGAATCATTTCCATGTCGTGATCGTAAAATGAAGGATTAGTCGTATTCATAAGGGTATAGAAAAATCAATATGATGCAAAAATAATCAAAATGGTGAGAAATTAATTATTTCCCCAACGCCATTCATTACCTAATTCTAATTCGTGCCGTAAGTTATGTTTAATGAAGAAATCACGCGTGGAGTAAAAGTCTAATTTCTTCGCAGGAATCGTATTTGTGTTTCCTAATGCGTACAAAAGCATCGAAGTATATTTGACATTATTTTCCATTTCTTTTTTGTTCACCAAGCTAAATGCATCGCAATTTGCATGGTAACAATCTAATACCGACTTGCTCAGGTTGCCTACCGGGTCAGCCGCAGGAATTCCTTCCATTAAAAAGACTTGATGGTCGGAATGCAGCCCTGCAGAGTTATGGATTTCATTCGCAAAACTTGGGTCAATGGATTTTATTTTATTTCCAATCTCTTTTAGCAAAGCCGACATTTCATCTCGACCTCCTGCATTAAATCCACGTACATCATTCACCATGTCTAGATTAATCATGTAGACGATTTCATTGACTTCTCCTGTTTTTTTTGCGCGCTCCATGTATGCTTTGGATCCGAGTAGTCCTTCTTCTTCGCCCATGAATGCGACAAATTCGATTGTACGCTTGCTCTTTAATCCCAACGCTTTAAATGTGCGGGCAATATCGATAACTGAGAATGAACCTATCCCATTGTCAATAGCCCCGGTTGCTAAGTCCCATGAGTCCAGGTGTCCTCCAATGATGATTTTTTCGTGACGTAAATGTCTGCTTTCGCCTTTCAAAGTAGCGACAACATTACGCGCTTTGATGGGTTGGCTTACATTATGCATTTCAATCATGCTCAATAAACCAGGTTGGTCCACTAACCATTTTCTAATCTCAGTTCCACTTTCCAAAGAGATGCATACAGCTGGGATTGAAATTAAATTACCCGTTACGGAAGCTGTCCCGGTCAATAATACTTGGCCTTTGACTGTATTGACAAATATGACGCCAGCCGCACCGTACTTTATAGCTAAAGCTGTTTTTTCAGAACGATGCAGATTTTTACTTCCCTCAGGCGCATCGATTAAACCAATGTTTGCTAACGCAATTTTCCCTTTAACTAAATCTTTTTTTGCTGCAAAATCGGCATCTAAGCCATTACTGCAATCAACAATTTGGCCTTGAATTTTGGATTCAACCGGCGTTAACGCCAAGGAAACAACGGGGATTTCACGGAAATCATCCGATTTGGGTGGTGCAACGGATAAGGTCACCGTATCACGTGCCCAAGCTTCTACTTGAAAACCTTGGTATTTTGTATCTCGAAATCCGTATTTCTTGAATAATTGAAACGCGAACTCTTCTGCTTTTTTCCCATTTTCACTTCCGGTCAAACGATGACCTATGGTAGCACATGCTGTACCCAAACTTGAATAAGCTTGCGAGTTAGCATCCACCTCTTCCTTTATGCGCTTGAATACGGATTCAAATGACTCTTCCCCAACAAGTGGAATGGCACTGGTAAACCCGATAAGTGATAATGCGGTTAAACAGAATAGTAAAGTTTTTTTCATAGTTGATTGGTTGAACAGCGTATGCTACCCTGAAAATTACTCGATTTTGCAGAATTAAACAAGAAGTATTAGGGTAGCGGACAAGGATTTTTCGGGTCAGCTTTTCGCGTCAACCACTTGCACCAAAATTCCTTTTCTTTAGCCGGTATTTCCTTGCCTTGGTAATAGGATTTGATTCGATCTGTCGCGGTAGCCAGCTGATCTTTATCTAAATCAATGAGTACCTCAAGAACGATGCACCGATTGGCGATTTGTGCATCCGTGAGTCCAATTTGCTTTAAGCCAAATTTGATGCCTGCAATGCGCTCTGGGCTAAATTTTCGAGCCCTGCTTGAAAATAACGTTGACATTAAGGTGTTTTCAGCAACTTGGCGCACCGTTATCGAATCACTGTTTTTTCGGTAAGCAGCTAAATGATTGATAAAATAATCAAATAAGGGATTGTTGTTATCCAACATGACTTTTCGAATCATTAGAAATCCTAATTCTGTTTCGTATTTGTCTTTCGGAAGTGCTTCCGTGACTTGTTGGACGATTTCAATATTTCGTACAGTATCTAAGGTCATCCGAGTGAAATTCGCCAATCCGAGCATTTCTTCGAATTCTCGCGCGCCTTGCTGGTATTTTTTTAAGATTGCTTCATCTCGTTTTTGTGGATCGATGGCTTTTTGAAGGGTTGTCAAGATGCCATCGACCGTGTTTAATTCATCCCCCATGGTTTGAATATCCCAAGGTTTTCCATCGGGGCCCAACATGATGAAGCTTGGCGTGGACGGAACATATACTTTTTGTTTTCGTAGAAAGAGTCCATTTTCGCGTTTGCTGATATCGAGTTGATAGGCGAGCACGTTTTTATCTAGGAACTGCTTTATTTTGGGGTTTTTTAGGGTCACATCATAGGCCATGCAATGTGAGCAATTGGGTAAATAAGCCTCAAAGAATATAGGCTTATTTTCTTTTTTTGCCCGCGCAAAAATCGCGTCAAAACTTTCCATGGGTTTAAACGATGGGTTTTGAGCAAAACTCGCACTGGAAATAATGGTACTAAGGATAAAGATAAATAGGCTTCGCATACAGATTATTTTTTCAAAAATACACTATCCTCCCCAATTTTCCCTATCCAAACTTCGGTAGGCGATGGCTTCTGATAAATGTTCTGATTGAATGCAATCACTTGCTGCTAAATCCGCAATAGTCCGGGCGACTTTAATGATGCGATCATAGGCACGCGCCGAAAGCGATAATTGGTTCATGGCCGATTTCAGTCGGCTTTCTGAAGAAGGATCTAGCTCACACATTTGCCGGATCATTGCGCCATCCATCATCGCATTTGTACGTATATGTGGAAATTGGGCAAATCGGTTTGCCTGTATTTGGCGCGCCCGTATAACACGTTCATAAATGTTGTAGCTGGATTCAAGCGTGGAACGCCTACGCATATCTTCAAATTGTATGGGTAAGATTTCAATATGTAAATCAATGCGATCTAACAAAGGCCCCGAAATTTTATTCAAATAGCGCTGGACTACTTCGGGACCACAGGTGCAGTCCTTCGTTGGATGATTGTAATAGCCACATGGGCAAGGGTTCATGCTCGCTATGAGCATAAAATTGGCGGGAAATTCGACAGCATATCGGGCACGTGAAATGTTGACAATACGATCTTCTAGCGGTTGGCGCATGACCTCAAGAGCATGTTTGGAAAACTCAGGAAGTTCGTCGAGGAATAGAACGCCATGATGCGCTAAGGTAATTTCGCCCGGTTGCGGGTTCGATCCTCCGCCGATCAAGGCCGTGGAAGAAATACTATGATGAGGAGAACGAAAAGGCCGTTCGGTTAACAAGGATTGTTGGACCCCTAACTTCCCCGCAATCGAATGTATAATGGTTGTTTCCATGGCTTCCTGAAGACTTAATGGAGGTAAGATGCTAGGAATGCGCTTTGCGAGCATAGTTTTCCCCGCGCCAGGTGGCCCTATGAGTATTAAATTGTGTCCTCCTGCTGCGGCAATTTCGAGGGCTCTTTTGGCCATATCTTGACCCTGTACTTCGGAAAAATCGATGGCATGCGATGATTTTTCACGGACTTGTTGTTTTATTTCAGCGGGTTTATGAAACGATTTACCACGAAGAAATTGAACCGTTTCTTGTAAGGTTTCCATGCCAAAAACTTCCGTATCTTCTACATAAGCTGCTTCGTGGGCGTTTTCCAGGGGTACGATGATTTTTCGAATGCCATTTTTGCGCGCTTCCATTGCAATGGGCAAAGCTCCTTTGATTGGTCGGATGATGCCATCGAGCGCCAGTTCTCCCATGATGACAAATTGATCTAATGCCGGGAGGTCGATTTGTTCGGAAGCTTGAATAACAGACAAGGCGATCGCTAGGTCGTAGGCCGAACCTTCTTTTCGAACATTTGCGGGTGCGAGATTGATGACTACTTTTCGGCGCGGGAAAAAGCAGCCCATTTGTTTGATCGCGGATTCCACGCGTAGGATGGCTTCTTTGATGGTGGAATCTGGGAGACCCACCAAATGACATTTACTACCTTGCCCTACATGCGTTTCGATGGTAATGAGTGCTGCGTTCACGCCAAAAACGGAACAGCCAAATGTTTTTGCTAGCATGATTTTTTTTGATCAAAACTAGCGTTTAACTGATGGGTTACAGCTTAAAGCTGTCCAGTTAGTTGGACATTTTCCTTATTTACCAAGAACTTGATTTTTGTTCCAAATGGCAATGCGAAATTATTGGGAATATGGCCTGCAGGGAAATCAAATGCGATGGGATATGTTGTGTCGGCACAATGTTCAAGGACGAGTTCGATGACTGTTTTTCCGATTTCCAATTTGGCCTCTTCACAATCTGTAAAACCACCGATGATTAAACCTGCTAATTGAGCTAAATAACCCGCACGTTTGAGTTGGACCAACATTCTGTCAACATGATATAGGCGCTCTCCAATTTCTTCGATAAACAAGATTTTGCCAGCGGGATTAGGGAAGCTTTCGGAACCGATAAGATGCACCAATAAAGATAAATTCCCTCCCACGAGGGTACTTTCGGTTTCGCCAAATCGATTCGATGCATGTGAAGGAATTTGAAACTTTGTTTCTCCCCTAAACAGTAGTTCATGCAAGGACGCTAGCGCTTCATCGCCACCTTTTTGGCAAAAATTATTCGGCATTGGTCCATGGATACTGGCAACACCTAGTTGATCGAGGTGGCACAAAATGGCTGTTATGTCAGAGAATCCAACAATCCATTTGGGGCTGTTCTGAAAATCAGAAAAATCCAATGCGTCTAAAAATCGACTGCTGCCATAACCGCCCCGCAATGGGAAGATTGCCTGAATGCTTTTGTCGTCCAGCATGCGTTGGAAATCCGCCTGCCTTTGTTCGTCTGTTCCTGCTAAACCAAAGTGCTTCGCTAAGAAATTTTCGGCAAAGACGACTTCCAATCCCCAGGATTCCAAGACCTCAATTCCCTTTTTCCATTGGTCGGAATTCGGAGGAGATGCGGGTGATACAATGGCTACACGGTTACCTGATTGGAGAAGTTTCGGGGTAATCATTCGTTTATGGGAAAATATAGGCTGCAAATATGTCTTAATTTTTTGGGAGGGGGAATATGTCCAACTTGTATTGTATTATCAATGAACGAAATGTCCTTGGCGCAGGCCGATCATGTCTATTTTCAAAAGTTTACAGGAAGACAACTTCATCAATGACGGTTTTGCCTGCGTGTTTATTAATTAACTCAATCATTTTTTGTTTCGCCATGATGAGTTCCTTTTTCAGAGGAGCTGAATCAATTTGAAGGTATAATTTCAGGTTTTTGGCGTACACTTTTGTTGTTCGCGCGGCGATGGGTTTTCCCATGATTTCTGCCCAATTCGCAGCAATCGAAGTTTCATCGAACTGGTTTTGCAGTTTATAAACACGTAAAAGCGATTCAATCGCCTCTTTAAGCGGTTGGCTATCGTTTTTACGGGTGGCGGCACGGGGACCTTTAGGGCTAAAAGGAGAGTCCATGGGTTGAAATTATTGAATACAAATGTACGGTATTTTAGTACTTTAAGGCGTGTAAATAGGTTTAAATTAATTTTTTTTGAAAATTTTTTAAAAAAATAATTCTCAAAAAAGTACCTAATAAAGGGGGGATTTTTGGATAAAATATCAAGATAATACAATAGCGTTGTGGGATGGGTAAGTAATTTGAGTAGACATGAAAAATGTACTTGTGCAAATTAATTGAGAATTCTATTACTTTTGCCTTTACCGAAAAAAGCTGTGGAGGCAAAACCTATGAAAACTACTCCCGCATTTTTCAACAAGTTTTATTAACAAAAAAATAATTCTTTAACCCCAAATTACCAAACTAATGAGTACACAACAACCAAAGCCAGCTGCTAAGCCAGCTGCAAC
>JACCDZ010131860.1_pt1 | contig 52184 bp, 40 predicted proteins | sample 7449551 | NCBI WGS metagenome assembly JACCDZ01 (sample SAMN15323452, study PRJNA562643) | freshwater metagenome | isolation source: river surface water | place: USA:Blue River Watershed | collected 2017-08-18 | reverse complement strand
GCGGGTATTTCGAGTCGACCAAGCAAAAAGTGCGTGTGCCGGTCGCCGCGGGAACGACATCCAAATCCACGCCTTTGCCTTATGTGGGCCCTGCTTCGTTCGTCTTGCATGGAGCGCCGCCTCCCGCTGCGGGGGGGCAGGCTCCCGGCGCGGGAGTTCCGGTGGCGCGCGTCGAACTCCCCAAGGCGGCCCAAGTCCTTGTTTTGCTCGGGCCGGCGCCCACGGCGCCAGCGCAGGGAAGCCCCTACGTTTACACGGCCTTTGCCGTGGCCGACGACTGGACGACTTTCCCTCCGGGGACGGCGCGCGTGTTGAATTATTCCGGGAAGCGTATCCAAGTTTTGTTGGGTGATCAAACCGTGCCCGGAGACGCCGGTCCGGGGCGCCCTGTTCGGGTCGCGGTCGTGGGTAAACCGGATACCACATTCAAGGCCCAGATCGGCAGCATGGAGGCGGAGGGGCTTTTCCCGGCCTATGCCAATGCGCTGAAAATACGGCCCGATCAACGCGGGACGCTCGTGGTCCTTCCCCGGTCTCCGCAAGGCGGTCGTGGCGTAACCGTGGTGTTTACCCGCGAGACCGCTCCGCCCGGACTGATCCAGCCCGCCGCGCCCCAGCAACCGGCAAAGCGCCAGTAGGCGAGAATGCCAAGGCCGGTATGACACCGGCGGGGGCTCGGCAGCTGATTGGTGAGTTGACGTGCGCGTGTGCGCCGGTGGCTGAACCTCGCGGATTGGCCTCGATTATACGGGCGGCTAATTCGACCTTTTAGTTCAGTTTTTTCGGCGCGTATCTTGTCTCGAGTTGTCCGCCTCCACCTGCGAGATGCAGCGCCGAGTTGTGCGATTCTTGCCCTTGGCAAGTCCATAAGCGAACCCGTGGAGGCGGCTTTTGCACGCTTTGGCGGTGGTGGAGTCGTTTGACCGGAAGCGCGGGGCGCGGGTTTTATGGGGGCATGCCGGCAACCCCGCTGATATCCCCGACACGGCGCGCATGGACGAGACGAGTTGGGGCGTTTGGGTGGATGGTTTTTATGCTGGGTGCGGCTTTATGCTGCAGGGGCGCCGGACGGTTTTCCATCGACGCCAGCGGCGCCGGCGCGCCGATTCCGCGAACGCTTTTCGGCGTGTTCTTCGAGGAGATCAATCTGGCGGGAGATGGCGGGCTTTATGGGGAGTTGGTGCGCAACCGCTCCTTCAATAACTCGGCCAACCCCGATTTCTGGACCAGCCTCGCGGTCGGCACCACCGGGTGGACGGCGAGCGCGGGCGCGTGGGCGGTCGACGCCACGGCGAGCCCCGCGGTTTATCGCCAAAGCGCCACGGGAACCGATTGTCGGACCGTCTATACGATGCCCGGAAGTGCGGCGTGGAAAAACTACACGCTGACCCTCCAGGCGCGGAAGCTGGGCGGGAGCGAGGGCTTTTTGGTGATGTTCAATGTCGCCGACGCCAAAAACTGGTTCTGGTGGAATCTCGGCGGCTGGAGCAACGCCACGCACGCGATCGAGCAGTGCGTGAACGGAGCGAAGTCCACCCGGGTCTCCGCCGCCGGTTCGCTTACCACCGGCCAGTGGTATGACATCAAGATCGTCGTCCGTGACACCACGATCACCTGCTACCTCGACAACGTGTTGAAGCACACGCTCACGGTCGCCTCCGGCTATGCGGGCGGCATCGGGCTCTCGACTTGGAACACCCAGGCGGAATTTCGCAATGTCACCGTCACCGCCGCCGATTCCTCCGTGCTCTACGCGAGCGATTTCGCCGCGGCCAACAGCTTCGCGGGCGAGATCGCGGTGGATACGGCGAGGCCGCTTAACGCCACCAACGCCGAGTCGCTGCGCATCACGCTCAATTCCTCCACGGGCAGCCTGTCCGCGGTCAACTCCGGCTACTGGGGCATTCCGGTCAAAGCCGGCGAGGCCTACGATCTCGGCCTCTATGCGACGGCCGCAGCGGGCTTCGGAGGGGAGCTGCGGGTGCGATTGGAGAGCGCGGACGGCGCCTCCGTTTACGCACAGACGACCTTTGGCGGACTCGATGGCACGTGGCGGCGCTTTGGCGCGACCTTGACGCCTTCCGCGAGCGACACGAACGCCCGGCTCGTGGTCGGCATCGATCAGCCCGGCACCGCGTGGGTCGACATGGTGTCCTTGTTCCCCCGCGCCACGTATAAGGGCCGGGCGAACGGGCTGCGCGCGGACCTGGCCGGCGCGGTCGCGGCGATGAAGCCGGGTTTCTTTCGGTTTCCCGGCGGTTGTTTCGTCGAAGGACGGTCGCTCGCGACCGCGTTTCGTTGGAAAAAGTCGCTGGGCGACGTGAGCGAGCGCCCGGGGCATGCGGGGTATTGGGACTACTATTCGACCGACGGGTTGGGCTATCACGAATATCTGCTCTACTGCGAGGATCTCGGCGCGGAGCCCGTCTACTGCATCAACGCCGGCATTTCCCACTCCGACGTCGTGACGCTGGACCAGATGGGCGAATACGTGCAGGACGCGCTCGACGCGATCGAGTATGCCAACGGCGACGCGACCACGGCCTGGGGCTCCAAGCGGATCGCGGCGGGTCATCCGGCGCCCTTCAATCTCAAGTATCTCGAGGTCGGAAACGAGAACGGCGGGACCAACTACAACGACCGCTACGCGCTCTTTTACGACGCCGTGCGGGCGAAGTATCCGGATATCCGGCTAATCGTCCCGGTCTGGGGCGGCACCCCTTCGTCCCGTCCCTTCGACCTGCAGGACGAGCACTACTACACGAACCCGCAGACCATGGCGTCCTACGCCACGAAGTATGACGGTTATAGCCGGAGCGGTCCCAAGGTCTTCGTCGGCGAATACGCCTGCACCTCCGGTTACGGCACCTACGGCAATCTGGCGGCCGCGCTCGGCGAGGCGGCGTTCATGACCGGCATCGAGCGTAACTGCGACGTGGTGGAGATGGCCTCCTACGCGCCGCTCTTCGCGAACGTGAACATGATGACGTGGAAACCCGACGCGATCTACTTCGACAACGCGCGCTGGTTCGGCACGCCCGCGTATCATGTGCAACGGCTCTTCGCAAACCATCAGGGCAGCCGGCTCCTTCCCTTGACGCAGGATTTTCCCAATGATCGCGCCGGCGGCATCGGTCTCTCGACTTGGAACACGCAGGCCGAATACCGCGGCATCGCCGTCACCGACGCGAACGAGCAGACGCTCTACCAAAGCGATTTTTCCGCCGGCGCGGCCGGCTGGACGAGCAGCGCGGGCACCTGGGCGGTGGACACGAGCGTCACGCCGGCGGCTTATCTGCAAAGCGCGGGCGGCACCGATTGCCGGACCTCGCTGGCGGTGGCCGGGAGTTCGGCGTGGAAGGACTACACGCTGCGTCTGCAGGCGCGAAAAATGAGCGGCAGCGAGGGCTTCCTCGTGATGTTTTACGTGGCGGATGCGAACAACTGGTTCTGGTGGAATCTCGGCGGATGGAGCAACACCGCGCACGCGATCGAATACGCGACCGCCGGGTCCAAGGCCACGGGGACCAAGTCCGCAGGTTCGATCACGACCGGACGTTGGTATGACATCCGCATCGAGGTCCGCGGGAGCGTCATCCGGTGTTACCTCGACGACGTGCTCACGCAGACGTTTGCGCTGCCGGCTCCCGTCTACTCGGTGGCGAGCCTGAACGCGGACAGTCGCGAGATTATTTTGAAAACGGTGAACCCGACCGCGTCGGCTTTTGCGACCGATGTCGCGCTGTCCGGGGTCGCCGCGATCGCGCCCACCGCCCGGCGCATCTTGCTCAGCTCGGCCGGTCCCGCGGATGAGAACACCCTCGATGCGCCGGAGAAAGTCGCGCCCGTGGAGGACCTGGTCGCGTCGCCCTCGACGAGTTTCGCGCTCAACGTGCCCGCTTATTCGCTGTCGATCTTGCGTATCCAGGCACCGGCTTTGTCGCCATCCGATATCGCGGCGTCGGCGAGCAACGGGCGTGTGTCGTTGTCTTGGGCGAGCGCCGCGGGCGCGGCGACCTACACGGTGAAGCGCGCCACGTCCGCGGGCGGGCCCTACGTCGTGGTGGCGAGCGGGCTCGACGGAACGAAGTTTACCGACACGGGCTTGGCCAACGGCACGACCTATTACTACGCGGTCTCGGCGCTTAACTCGGCCGGAGAGACTCCGGGCGAGAGCGCGGTGACGGTCACGCCCACGCTTCCGCCGGTCACCGAGGCCGAGCTGCTCGCGCCGCGCATCGCGCTCAAAGGCGGGGTGGTGGAGATCACGATGCCGGAGGCGACCGAGAACCGCGTCTACACGCTTCAGCGCTGCGAGGACCTCGAGGCGGGCGTCTGGGTCGAGGTGGGCGCGTCGCAGACCGGCGCGGGCGTGTCCTTGATCTTCACCGACCCTTGGGTGGACGGAACGCCGAGGCGATTCTACCGCCTGAAGCTGGGATTGTGACGGCGACGCCGCGGCGTGCGGCCTCCTTCCGAGGCAAGCGGCTTTCGCGCGCGGGCAGCACCCTGATTCCTGCGTCAGCGGCGCACCGGCAGACCTTGCGCGCCGAGATGGTCTTTCACCTGGGACACGGTGAGGGTGCCGAAGTGGAAAAGGCTGGCGGCAAGGACGGCGCTGGCGTGTCCGTCGCGGATGGCGTCGGAGAAATGCGAGAGCTTGCCCGCGCCGCCGCTGGCGATGACCGGCACGCTCACGGCGTCGGCCACGGCGCGGGTGAGCGGGCAGTCGAAGCCGGCGAGGGTGCCGTCGGCGTCCATCGAGGTGAGGAGGATCTCGCCGGCGCCGAGGCGCACGGCCTCCTCGGCCCACTTCACGGCGTCGAGCTCGGTGCGGTTGCGACCGCCGTGCGTATAGACGCGCCAACTACGGCCGTCCGGCTCGCGTTTGGCGTCGATCGCGAGCACGATGCACTGCGCGCCGAAGCGGTCGGAGGCGGCGCGGATGAGCTGCGGATCCTTGATCGCGGCGGTGTTGAGCGAGACCTTGTCGGCTCCGCTTTTCAGCATGGCCTCGATGTCGGCCACGGAGCGCAGGCCGCCGCCGACGGTGAGCGGCATGAAGCACTGCTCGGCGGTGCGGGCGACGACGTCGTGCATGATGCCGCGTCCGTCGGAGGATGCGGTGATGTCGAGGAATACGAGTTCGTCCGCGCCCTGGGCGTCGTAGGCCTTGGCGGACTCGACGGGGTCGCCCGCGTCGCGGAGCTCGAGGAACTTGATGCCCTTGACCACGCGGCCGGCGTGGACGTCGAGGCAGGGGATGACACGGCGGGAGAGCATGGTGTTGGTGGCGCGAAGACGCGGAGAAGCGGACGACGCAAAGACGAAACGGAAAAGGGCGGAAGCTCATTTCTGAACTTCACGCCCTTGGCGTCTCAGCGACTTGGTTTTGAAGGCATCAGCCGTCGAGCTGGGCGACGTCGGGCTCGAAGTTGACCACGAAGCGATACACCTGTCCCGGGCGCATGATGAGCGGGTGGTCGCGCAGGAGCGTCTGGATGTAGTGGATCTTGCCGAAGTTGGTGCGGTGCTGCGGATCCTCGGTGACGACCTCGGTCTCCTGCCAGACGCCTTGGAAGTCGTCCTTCTGCACGGTGCAGCGGTGACCGTTTTGCCCGAGGGCGGGCATGCCGACCACGCGGTAGCGGGAATGCGGGGCGGCGATGGCGATCTGGTAGCGGAATTTGTCGAGGGTGACCTGCTGCTTCACCGTGAAGGCGTATTCCACGGAGATTTGCGGGCCGGTGAAGTTCCACTGCACCTTGACGGAGCCGAGGCCCTTCTGGATCTCCTCCTTCACGTTGATCAGCTCGGGCTGCTCGTAACGGAAGAAAAAGCTGTTGCGCAGGCCCAGGCCGGTGACGGCGTTGCGGCCGTAGAACGCGGGGATGATGACCTGGTCGCCGATGGTGAGCTCGGGCGTGAGGATCGGCGCGTAGATGTTGTTCGGCCAGTCGAAGACGCCGGGGGAGTGCGGGAAGGGGAGCGAGTCCGCGGTGAGGTTGGCGCCGGTGCCGACTAGCGGGATCTGGGCGTGCAGGCCGGACTCGGCGTTGCGATAGAGGAAGAGGCCCTGCTCCTTCTTGGACGATTTGTCGAAAATGACGAAGCGGCTGAGGGTCTTGGGCGCTTCGGGCTTGCCGCCCGAGGCGGGCATGCCGGCGGCCTTGGCGAGGCGGGACCACTGGCAGAGGTAGCGCGCGGCGTCGAAGTTGGCCATGCGCGTGGTGTGGTGCGCGTAGGCGGTGCGCTCGGCGTCGCGGAGGTCGAGGAAACCGTGCTCCTGGTCCAGATAGGTCTGGTAGAAGAACACGAAGAGACGACGGAGCAGGTCGTAATACTTGGGCTTGTCGGCGTCGGCGATCCAACCGTCGCGGAGGCCTTGGAGGACGAGCGAGATGCAATGCATCTGGCCGTAAACGCCGGCGGCGCGTCCGAAGGCCCACCCGAGGCCGTCGGCGCGGACGAGGTCCGGCATGATCTTGATGTATTTCTCGGCGTAGGTGCGGAGGGTGGGCAGCTTGCGGTCGCGGACGCCCGAGTTGGCGTGGAGCTGGAGGGCCGAGCGGGTGAAAACGAAAGTCATCACGCCGTAGAGATTAAAATTGCCGCCGATGCCGGTGGTGGCGTCGTCGAAGAAGCCCGTGGTCGAGGTCTGGTTGATGCGCGCGACCATGCGCTCGATCAGGCTGGAGGTCTCGTCCTTCTTGGAGAGGCCGAGGGAGAAGCGGGCTACGGCCTTGGCGACGTTGAACGCCTGCCAGTGGTTGTCGTAGTCGGAGCGCTGGAGGAGTGCCTTGTCGATGCGCTCGCGCGTCTCGTCGACGAGACGCTCCCAGACGGGGTTGCGCTCCTTGGAGGGGCCGAAGCAGAGGAGGCCGAGGGCGGCGTAGGCGAGGCCGTTTTCCTGCGGCGGCTCGGTGAACATCTGCGCGGTGATGCAGCGGGCGGCGAGGTCGATGAGATCGTAGCCCTTGAGGGTGGTCTCGCCGGTGGCGCGGTAGTATTCGCCGAGGGTGAACGCGACGTGGCCGGGCTCGTCGGGGCGGGGGTCCTCGCCGGGGGCGGGGAGAATGGAGCCGTCGGGCTGGATGGAGTCCAGGTTGTGGCCCAACATTGAACGGGCCATGTCGAGACACTGCTCGGAGAAGCTATGCATGCGGTAAGGTAAGGGACGGGAGAGCGGAACAGATTGACCGGCGAACGAAGGCGAACGCGGCGCGACTAAAGGCGAGAGCGTGGGGGGCGGTGGCGAGGGGCCGCAAGTGCGGATTTTGCTAGGGGCTGAACGAGAAGACGCGGCGCGAGGGAAACGCCGCGCCGCGAATGGACGGCGAGGGAGATCGTTCGCCGTGACGCGCGAGGCGGGGGCAAGCGAGCCGTCTGGATGCCGGGCCGGCGCGGGGCGGGGGATTAACGGCCGATGAGCTTGATGAACTCGTCGTTTGTCTTGGTCTTGCTCAGGCGCGAGATGGCGGTTTCGCACGCCTCCTCGATCTTCGCCTGGACGAGAGCGCGGCGGAAAAAGTGGATCGTTTCGAGGCGCTTCGACTCGACCAAGAGCTCTTCCTTGCGGGTGCCGGAGGCCTGGATGTTGACCGCGGGCCAGAGGCGAAGCTCGGCGCACTTGCGATCAAGGATGAGGTCGCTGTTGCCGGTGCCCTTGAACTCCTGGAAAATCACGTCGTCCATGCGCGAGCCGGTCTCGACGAGGATGGACGCGATGATGGTGAGCGAGCCGGCCTCCTCGGTGCGACGCGCGGAGGCGAAAAGCTGGCGGGGCCTTTCCAGGGCGCGCACGTCCAAGCCGCCGGAGCCGGTGCGGCCGGAGTTCTTGGCGGTGTTGTGGGCGCGGGAAAGGCGGGTGAGCGAATCGATAAACAGAACCACGTCCTTGCCGACCTCGACGAGGCGGCGGGCTCGTTCGATGGCGAGATCGGCGACGCGGATGTGGTTTTCGACCGGGTCGTCGTTGGATGAGGCCCAGACCTCCGCGCCGGAGACGGTGCGACGGAAGTCGGTGACTTCCTCGGGGCGCTCGTCGACGAGGAGAATCATTACGTGGCACTCGGGATGGTTTTCTAGCACGCCGAGCGCCATGTCGCGCAGCAGGGTGGTTTTGCCGGTGCGGGGCGGGGCGACGATAAGGCCGCGGGTGCCCTTGCCGATGGGGCAGAAAAGGTCGACGACTCGGGTGGTGAGGCGACCGTCCTTGGTCTCGAGCTTGAGCTGCTGCTCGGGAGAGATCGTGGTGAGCTGGGTGAAGTCGTGTTTGCGGAAACGATCCTCCACTGCGATGCCGTCGACGCTTTCGATGAACTTCATCTTCGGGTTCGGGAAGCGACCTTCGGGCGGGAAGGCGGTGCCCTTGATGATACTGCCCTGCTTTAAGCGGAAGCGGCGGATCAGCTCTTTCGGGACGAAGGTGTCGGCGGGGCGGCGGCGGCCGTTCTTGGAGGGTTCCAGGAGGGCGCCGTTGCCGCCGCGCTGCGTGTCGATGTCGAGAATGCCTTCGACTTGAAGAAGGTTTTCCGGAGCGGGCGGGGGAGGGGGCGGTTGCGCGACGGTGGCCTTTTGGGCCGGGGGGGGGTTCGCGGGCGCCGCGGAGGTCTGCGGAGCGGGGGAGGGCGCTTGCGTGGGCGCCAAGGCCGGGGCCGGGGCACGAACCGGAGCCGGGGCCGGGGCGGCGACGGCGGGAAGGGCGGCCGCGACCGGGAGGGCTTGGGCGGCGGCCGCGGCGGCGAGAATCGCCTGCGCGGCGGCGATCGCCTCGGCGCTGGGCACGGCGATGGCGGCGGGCGCGGCCACGACGGGAAGGGGTGCCGGGGCGGGTGAAGGGGCGGCGGGGGGCGGGGTATCCGCGGCGACCGGAGCGAGGGCGAGTTCCGGAGCGGAGGGGGCGACGTCGGCCGAGGCCTCGGTTTTCTTTTTCACCGGGCCACGGCGGGCGGAGGTTTTCTTGGCGGGCATGGAAAAGGGGATGGGTTAAATCGGACAGTCACATTCCGAGGTGCGCGCGCGACGCGGGCGCATGCTTGACGCTGTGCAAAGCGGTCAGGATAAGGGCCGCGCGTTTCAACTAATGGCGCCCATCAGAGCGCACGCGTAACCCCAAACCCAAACAGCACCTCAACGTGTCGGATCAAAACATCACTTCCGTGTCCCGTGAAAAACGGGTGTTCAAGCCAACGGCTGAGTTCCAGCGCCAAGCGAACCTTGGCAGTATGGCCGCCTACAAGAAGCTCCATGCGGAATCTGTCAATGCTCCAGAAGTTTTCTGGAAACGCATGGCCAACGAGCACCTCGTCTGGCGCAAGCCCTTCAAGAAGGTCCTCCAGTGGAAGGCGCCCTTCGCGAAGTGGTTCGTCGGCGGCGCGCTGAACGTCTCGGAAAACTGTCTCGACCGCCACCTCGGCACCGCGCGCGAGAACAAGGCCGCGATCATTTTCGAGGGCGAGCCGGGCGATGTCCGGACCATCACTTACAAGCAGCTCCATTTCCACGTGTGCCGCCTCGCGCACGTGTTCGAGAACCTCGGCGTGGGCAAGGGCGACCGCGTCGCGATCTACATGCCGATGATCCCCGAGGCGATGATCGCCATGCTCGCCTGCGCGCGTGTGGGCGCGATCCACACCGTGATCTTCGGCGGCTTCTCGCCCGAGGCGGTGAAGGACCGCATCAACGACTGCCAGGCCAAGCTCGTCATCACCGCCGACGGCGGTTGGCGCCGCGGCAAGATCATCGAGCTGAAGAGCGCGGTGGACAAGGCCCTCGCCGGCACGCCCTCCGTGCAGGCCTGCCTCGTCGTGAAGCGCACCGGTCAGCCGGTGAACATGAACGAGGGGCGCGACATCTGGTGGCACGACGCCTGGAAGGGCGGCCCGAACCAGCACAAGGCGAAGGCCTTCGACGCCGAGCATCCGCTGTTCATTCTCTACACCTCCGGCTCGACCGGAAAACCCAAGGGCGTGCTCCACACCTCCGCCGGCTACCTGCTTGGCGCGAAGTTGTCCTCCCACTACGTTTTCGACCTCAAGGAAAACGACCGCTACTTCTGCTCCGCCGACATCGGCTGGATCACCGGCCACAGCTACGTCGTCTACGGTCTGCTCTCGAACGGCTCCACCGTGTTCCTCTACGAGGGCGCGCCCAACCAGCCCGAGCCGGACCGTTTCTGGGAGATGATCGACCGCCACGGTATCACGATTTTGTATACGGCCCCGACCGCGATCCGCGCCTTCATGCGCTGGGGCGACAACTACGTCCTCAAGCACCGTCTCGACTCGCTCCGCCTCCTCGGTTCGGTGGGCGAGCCGATCAATCCCGAGGCCTGGATGTGGTATCACAAGATGATCGGCAAGGGCCGCTGCCCCATCGTCGACACCTGGTGGCAGACCGAGACGGGCGCGATCATGGTCGCTCCGCTGCCCGGCGTCACCCCGACCAAGCCCGGCTCCGCCACGCTGCCTTTCTTCGGCGTCAAGGCGATCGTCGTGGACGAAAAGGGGAAGGAGGTGCCCCGTGACAGCGGCGGCAAGCTGGTCATCACCCAGCCCTGGCCTTCCATGCTGCGCACGCTTTGGAACGATGCGCCGCGCTACAAGCAGGCCTACTTCTCCGAGTTCCCGAGCAAGCCCGACTGGTATTTCACCGGAGACGGCGCGCGTCAGGACAAGGACGGCTACTTCTGGATCGTCGGCCGCATCGACGACGTGCTCAACATCTCCGGCCACCGCATCGGCACCGCCGAGGTCGAGAGCGCGCTGGTGGCCCATCCGGCCGTCGCCGAGGCCGCCGCCGTCGGCAAGCCCGACGAGCTCAAGGGCCAGGCGCTCGTGGTCTTCGTCTCGCTGAAGAACGGCGTGACCGCCTCCGATGAGCTCAAGGAGCAACTCCGCGCCTTCGTCGGCAAGGAGATCGGTTCCTTCGCCAAGCCCGACCAGATCCGCATCGCGGCCGCCTTGCCGAAGACCCGATCCGGCAAAATCATGCGTCGCATTCTCAAGCAGGTCGCCGCCGGCGGCGAAGTGAAGGGCGACACCAGCACGCTGGAGGATTTCTCCGTCGTCGCCGCCCTGCAGGCGGAGGATTGAGATCGGGATCTATTTAAGTAGCGCAGACTTCCCGTCCGCTCGACCAAGCCACGCAGGCGAGAATCCTGCGTGGCTCATCTATAAGCGCCGCCCCTTTCGCCGGGGGCGGCTTTCTTATTTCCGCTTCCTTCGCGGGCGTCGGACTGGAGGGGGCACATCGTTTGCGGCACTACGCATCCTTTGCGTTTTTCACCGCATCCTCTGTTCCGCCTTTCCTACCATGCCTAAGCGTCAGCCCACCCACCAGGTCGATTGCGTCTTCGTCGGCGCCGGCGTGATGAGCGTCACGCTCGCCACGTTGCTCAAGCAGCTCCAACCCGAGCTCACGATCGAGATCCTCGAGTCTCTCGAGGTCATCGCCGGGGAGAGCACCAATCCCTGGAACAACGCCGGCACCGGCCACGCCGCCCTCTGCGAGCTTAACTACACGCCCGAGAAGGCCGACGGATCGATCGACGTGTCCAAGGCGATCCAGATCTACGAGATGTTCGAGCAGTCGAAGCAGTTTTGGGCGCACCTCGTCGAGCAGCGCCGTCTGCCCGATCCGCGCGGCTTCATCAATGCGGTGCCGCACGTCAGCTTCGTGCGCGGGGTCGACGATGTCTCCTACCTGCGCCGCCGCCACGCCGCGCTCTCCGCGCATCCGTTCTTCCGCGGCATGGACTACAGCGAGGACGCCGCGCGCATCACCGATTGGGCGCCGCTCGTCATGGATGGGCGCCGCGCCGACGAGCCCGTGGCGGCCACCCGCTCGCTCGAAGGCACGGACGTCGATTTCGGCGCGCTGACCCAGGGCATGTTGGAGTCGCTGAGCAAACAGCCCGGCGTTCGCGTCCGTCTTGGCGCGCGCGTCACGAATGTTCGTCGCAACTCGGCCAATCGCTGGAAGCTCAAGGTCGAGACCCGCGAGGGCGAGTTCAAGGTCGCCGCGAAGTTCGCCTTCCTCGGCGCGGGCGGCGGCGCTTTGCCGCTACTCCAGAAATCCGGCATTCCCGAGGGCAAGGGCTTCGGCGGCTTCCCCGTCAGCGGCCAGTGGCTGCGCTGCGACAATCCCGAGGTCGTCGCCCGTCACCACGCGAAGGTCTACGGCAAGGCCTCGGTCGGCGCGCCCCCCATGTCGGTGCCGCACCTCGACACGCGTTTCGTCGACGGCAAACGCTCGCTGCTCTTCGGGCCCTACGCCGGCTTCTCGACCAAGTTCTTGAAGAACGGATCCCTCCTCGACCTTCCGACCTCGATCAAGCCGAGCAACCTCGCGCCCATGCTCGCGGTGGCGCGCGACAACGTCGACCTCACTAAATACCTCATCGGCCAGGTGCTCCAGTCCGACGAGGCGCGTTTCGCGGCGCTGCAGGAGTATTTCCCGGATGCAAAGCCCGAGGATTGGCGCCTCGAGATCGCCGGGCAGCGGGTTCAGATCATCAAGAAGGACTCCGCGAAGGGCGGCGTGCTCCAATTCGGCACCGAGGTGGTCGCCTCCTCGGACGGGTCGATCGCCGCCCTGCTCGGCGCGTCGCCCGGCGCGTCGACCGCGGTGTCGATCATGCTCAACCTGCTCGGCAAATGCTTCCCCGAGCAGATGAAGAGCGCCGCCTGGCAGGAGCGCCTGCGCACGATGATCCCGAGCTACGGGCAGCCGCTCGCGAAGAACCCCGAGTTGCTCTCGAAAGTCCGCGCCCACTCGGAGCGCCTGCTCAAGCTCGAGCGCCTGGCGCTGGTCGCGGCGGGGCGCTGAGTATTCACCGTTCACCTACGACTTGGAGGGCGCGGATCTGTCCGCGCCTTCCTTGTTTTTTTGGCGGGCACGGCGGCCCGCCCTCCAAGATGGACGGCACCCGCCGTTGAAGCTTACCAGCGGCCGTGCTCGCCCTTTTTCAGGCCGAGCGCGAAGGCGACGAGCAGCTGCACCGTGCGCTCCACGTCGGCGAGGTCGACGATCTCGCTCGGCGTGTGCATGTAGCGCAGCGGGATGCTGACCAGGCCGGTGGCGACGCCGCCGCGGCCCATCTGGATGGCGCGCGCGTCGGTGCCGGTCGGGCGCGGATCGGCCTCGAACTGGTGCGGGATGCCCGCGGCTTCGGCGGCGACGACGAGGCGGTCGTAGATGAAGGGGGTGATGTTCGGTCCGCGGCAGATGATCGGGCCGCCACCGAGCTTCGTCTCGCCGTATTTGCGTTGGTCGCAGTCCGGGTGGTCGGTGGCGTGGCCGACATCGACCGCGACCGCGAGGTGCGGGTTGACCGCGTAGGCCGCGGTGGTGGCGCCGCGGGTGCCGATCTCTTCCTGCGCGGTGGCGACGGAGACGACCTGCGCGACGAGTTTTTTGCGTTGGCTGGCGAGACGGCGGAGCACCTCGCCGACGACGTAGGCGCCGACCTTGTCGTCGAAGGCGCGCGCGACGCCGATCGTGCCGTGGAGCAGCTCGAAACCGGGTTGATAGGTGGCGACATCGCCGATGCGCACGCGTTCGAGCGCCTCCTTTTTGGACTTCGCGCCGATATCGATCCACATCTCGTGGATCTCGGGGACCTTCTTGCGGTCGGCGTCGTCCATCAGGTGGATGGCGCGCTTGCCGGTGACGCCGAGCACAGGGCCGTTTTGGGTGGAGATGATCACGCGACGGCCGGGGATCATCACGCGGTCGTGTCCGCCGATGGTGTTGAAGTAGAGGTAGCCGTCTTTGTTGACGTAACTGATCTGGAGTCCGAGTTCGTCGATGTGGCCGGCGAGAAGCAGCACGGGATCGCCGCTCGGATTGAGCGTGGCGATGCGGTTGCCGAGGACGTCGTTTTCGTAGCGGTCGGCGGCGGGTTTCACGTGGGCGTCGAAGACGGCCTGGGCCTCGTGCTCGGCGCCGGAGGGCGAACGCGCGGCGAGCAGTTCGGACAAGAACGCGGGAACAACAGGGGAGGGGACGGCGGCGGGCTTGGATTTGGCCATGGCAGAAAGATGCCCACGAAACACACGAAATCACACAAAAGAAAGCCCCGGAAATGCGGGCGGATTTTTCCGGGGTTCTGAAAATTTTCGTGTCATTTCGTGTGTTTCGTGGGCAAAGCTCTGTGCTTTTTCCCTTCGCGAACCATGACGATCTATCCCGCCATCGATATCAAAGCCGGCCGTTGCGTGCGCCTCACCCAGGGCAAGGCCGACCAGGAGACGGTCTATTCGCTCAACCCGGCGGAGGTGGCGGCGCAGTTCAAGAAAGAGGGCAGCGCCTGGGTGCACGTGGTCGATCTCGACGGCGCCTTCCTCGGCGAGCCGCAGAATCTCGAGACGGTGAAGGCGATCGCGGCGGTGGGCCTGAGGGTCCAGCTCGGCGGCGGTTTGCGCACCCGCGCGGCGGTGGAGCGTGCGCTCGGCTTCGGCGTCAGCCGCGTCGTCATCGGCACGCGTGCGGCGGAGAGCGCGGAGTTCGTCGGCGAGCTGGTGCAGGCTTTCGGCGACAAAATCGCGGTCGGCATCGACGCGAAGAACGGCAAGGTCGCGGTCAAGGGATGGGTGGACACGACCGATACCGGCGCGCTCGAGCTCGCCAAACGCATGGCCGGCCTCGGCGTGCGCACGATCATCTACACCGACATCGGCACCGACGGCATGCTCACCGGGCCGAATCTTCCCGCCCAGCAGGCCTTGGCCGAGGCGGTGGCCGCGGCCGGCGCGCAAATCATCGCCAGCGGCGGCGTTTCCAAGCTCGCCGACGTCGAGGCCCTCGCCGCGTTGGCGAAGAAACAGGCCAATCTGCACGGCGTGATTATCGGGAAAGCCATTTACGAAAAACGGCTTACGGTGGCGCAGGCTTTGGCCGCGGTCGCGTAAGTAACGAATTTGCGCAACCCGGTGCGGCGACCGGGGTCGGAGGGGGGCGCGGCCTTTGACGGCCGCGCACTCCATGAAATCCACGCTATCCACCTGCCGCCGCGCGCTTCTGCCGCTGGCGTTGTTGGTTTCCGCCCCGTTGTCCTCGGTGCTTTCGGCCGCCGATCAGCCGAACGTCACGGTAAACACCCCGTCCGAGGGCGAGGCGCTCGCCGAAGGCTTTGAGCGCGCGTTTGAGCGCTTCCAAGGCGGCCCGCTGTTCCTCACCTATGAAAAGGAAGGCACCGTTTTGCGCACGATCTCGGGGATCCGCTCCGTGAAGGCGGACGGCGCCGTGGTGGTGATCGTGATGGACAAGGGCGCGACTCTGGCCATCCCCGCGCGTCGCGTGCTTTCGCTCACCGACGAGCGGCCGCCTAGCTTCTGAGCGACGCGCGATCCTGATCCGAATCTTGTCCGACCCGCGGCGACGTCCGCGGGTCTTTTCGTTTTCAGCCACGACGGTGTGTTTCGTTGCCTGCCCGCGGGCCGGCCCCTTTATGCTAACGAAGCACATGGCTCTCTTGGCCAAAGGCAGCGACTACTTCGGGGCTAACGGGTTTCCCGTCACCGTCCGGCGCGTCCGCACCGAGCCGGGCGGGCGGCCTTCGCACGCCTACGACGTCACCGAACTGGACCATTACCACGATTTCACGGAGCTGGTTCTGGTGCTCGAGGGGGTGGGGACCCACCTGCTGGGGGGCCAGGCCTTCCCCGTCTCGGCCGGCGACGTATTCGTGATCCAAGGACAGCAGGTGCATAGCTTCCGCGAGCGCGACGGCCTTGTGTTGCTCAACGTCATGTATGACCCGGCGCGTCTGCCCCTGCCGGTGGGCCTGTTGCGCCGCCTACCCGGCTACAGCGCGCTTTTCCTGCTCGAGCCGAATTTTCGCGGCTCGCACGATTTCTCCAGCCGCCTGCGCCTCGATCGCGCCACGCTCGGCGCCGCCGCCGGCCTGGGCGAGCGCATCGCGGAGGAGGCTCGCCGCGCCGCGCCCGGCCACGAGGCGATGCTGCTCAGCCTGCTCACCGACCTGATGGTGTTTCTATCCCGGCGCTACGACGAGAGCGAGACGTGCGAGAGCCGGGCCCTGCTGCAAATGGGCAAGCTGATCAGCGCGCTCGAGCGCGGCTACGCCGAGGCGTGGGACCTCGCCCGCATGGCCGCGGTCGCGCGCGTGTCCCGGGCGAGCCTGCTGCGGGTGTTTCGCCAGGCCACCGGACGCCCGCCCATCGCCTACCTGATCGAGCTGCGCATCGAGGCGGCCAAGCGCCTGCTGCGGCAGGAGCAGCCGGAGATCACTCAGATCGCGCAGCTGACCGGGTTCAACGACGGCAACTACTTCGCGCGACAGTTTCGGCTCGTGGCCGGCTGCACGCCGACCGAATTCAGGCGAAGGGCGCGCTCGGGGGCGCCACGCGTTTGATCCTTTTGTGCTAGAAAAGGTCCTTTTTGAGGAAAAAGTGAAGGCGGAAGGACGGGGGCGTTTTGGTAGGATTCCCGCATCCCCGCCATGTATCTCCTCGGAATCGACCTCGGTAGCTCCGCCGTCAAAGCGTCCCTCGTCGACGCCGCCTCCGGGCGCATCGTCTCGGCCGCGCAATCGCCGCAAACGGAGCTCCCCATCTCCGCGCCCCGCCCGGGTTGGGCCGAGCAGGATCCGGCGATGTGGTGGGAACACACCGCGCTCGCGATTCGCGCCGCCTGCGCCGGCCAGGACGCCGCCCGGATCGCGGCGATCGGCATCTCCTATCAGATGCACGGCCTCGTGACCCTCGACGCGGCGAATCAGCCCGTTCGCCCCGCCATCATCTGGTGCGACAGCCGCGCGGTCGAAACCGGCGCGCAGGCCTTCGCCGAACTTGGCGCCGAGGCCTGCCTCTCGCGCCTGCTCAATTCCCCGGGCAACTTCACCGCGTCGAAGCTCCGCTGGGTGCAGCAAAACGAGCCGGCCCACTTCGCCCGCATCCGGAAAATCATGCTGCCGGGCGACTACATCGCGCTGCGACTGACCGGCGAGGCGCAGACCACCGCCTCCGGGCTTTCCGAAGGCACGCTCTGGGATTTCTCCCAGAACGCCCCCGCCGCGTTTTTGCTCAAGCACTGGAATATCGATCCGTCGCTGCTCGCCTCGCTCACGCCGACTTTTGGAAAGCAGGCCGCGGTGCTCGGCTCGGTCGCGAAGGAACTCGGCCTGCCCGCCGGCATCCCGGTCGCCTACCGCGCCGGCGATCAACCGAACAACGCCTTTTCGCTCAATGTGCTGAATCCCGGCGAAATCGCCGCGACGGGCGGCACCTCGGGCGTCGTTTATGGCGTATCGGATCGCCTCGCCTTTGATCCGCAGGGGCGCGTGAACGGCTTCGCCCACGTCAATCACACGGCCGCCGCGCCACGCGTGGGCGTGCTGCTCTGCATCAACGGCACCGGCATCCTCTACGCGTGGTTGCGTCGCACGCTCGGCGCGAACCTGTCTTATCCCGAGCTCAACGCGCTCGCCGCCGCCGCGCCCGCGGGCAGCGCCGGACTCAACGTGCTGCCTTTCGGCAACGGCGCGGAGCGCATGCTCGGCAATCGCCGCGTCGGCGCGCAGGTGGTCGGCCTCGATTTCCTGCAACACCAGTCCGGCCACCTCGTGCGCGCCGCGCAGGAGGGCATCGCGTTCTCCTTCAGCCACGGCATCGCCGGGATGAAGGCCACCGGCCTGACGCCGGCCAAGATCCGCGCCGGCAACGCGAATCTTTTCATGAGCCCGATCTTCCGCGACACGCTCGCGGCCACGCTCGGTGTCAGCATCGAGCTCGTCAGCACCGACGGCGCGGCCGGCGCGGCGCGCGGCGCGGGCCTCGGCGCGGGGATTTTTGCGACGCCCGCGCAGGCCTTCGCCGGGCTCACCGTGATCGAGACCATCGACCCGAAACCCGAACTCGTCGCGCCCTGCCAGGAGGCCGCCGCCCGCTGGGAGGCCGCCCTCGCCAAGGCGCTCGCCTAAATTTTTTAGGCCCACGAAACACACGAAAAAGCACGAAAGAAGCGCCATGCATCGAGCAGCTGCCCGCTCCGCCTTTCGTGTCTTTTCGTGTGTTTCGTGGGCAATTTAACCCGCTCCCCATTTTTCCCAACCCGCCATGTCCACCACACTCACCGTCGGCTCCAAAGCCTACTTCCCCACCATCGGCCAGATCGCCTACGAGGGCCCCGAGAGCTTCAATCCGCTCGCCTTCCGTTACTATGACGCCAAGCGCGTCGTCGCCGGCCGCAGCCTCGAGAGCTGGATGCGTTTCGCCGTTTCCTACTGGCACAGCTTCTGTGGCAACGGCGCCGATCCCTTCGGCGCGCCAACCCGCCCGATGCCCTGGCTCGACGCGGCCGACCCGATCCAGCGCGCGAAGGACAAGGCCGACGCCGCCTTCGAGTTCATCACCAAGCTCGGCGCGCCGTATTACTGTTTCCACGACACCGACATCGTCGACGAGGCCGGCACCACGCTCGCCGATTTTGAGAAGCGCATGGGCGCGATCGTGCCCTACCTGAAGGAGAAGCAGGCCGCGTCCGGCGTGAAGCTCCTCTGGGGCACCGCCAACCTCTTTAGCAACCCGCGCTTCATGAACGGCGCATCGACCAACCCCGAGTTCTCCGTGCTCGCCCGCGCCGGCGGCCAGCTCAAGGGCGCGATCGACGCCACCCTCGCGCTCGGCGGCGAAGGCTACGTGTTCTGGGGCGGCCGCGAAGGCTATCTCACGCTCCTCAACACCGACATGAAGCGCGAGCGCGAGCACTTCGCCCGCTTCCTCACCATCGCCCGCGACTACGCCCGCGCGCAGGGCTTCAAGGGCAAGTTCTTCATCGAGCCCAAGCCCTGCGAGCCCACGAAGCACCAATACGATTTCGATTCCGCGACGGTGATCGGCTTCCTCCGCGAATTTAACCTCCTCGGCGACTTCGCGCTCAACATCGAGGTCAACCACGCCACGCTCGCCGGCCACACCTTCCAGCACGAGCTCCAGGTCGCGGCCGACGCCGGCCTGCTCGGCAGCATCGACGCCAACCGTGGCGACGTGCAAAACGGCTGGGACACCGACCAGTTCCCGATCGATCCGCTCGAGCTCACCGAGGCGATGATGATCATCCTCCAGGCCGGCGGCTTCACCCACGGCGGCGTCAACTTCGACGCCAAGATCCGACGCAACTCGACCGACGTGGAGGACATTTTCATCGCGCACATCACCGGCATGGACGCCTTCGCCCGCGCCGCGATCGCCGCGGAGAAAATCCTCACGAAATCGAAACTGCCCGTGCTGAAGAAGGCCCGCTACGCCTCCTTCGACTCCGGCGACGGCAAGGCCTACGAGGAGGGCAAGCTCTCGCTCGCCGACCTGCACCGCATCGCGCACGTCCAAGGCGAGCCCGCGGTGAAGAGCGGCAAGCAGGAGCTCTACGAGAGCATCCTCCTTCAGGCCATCTGAGCGCGTCCCGATCCGTCGCTACGACGGGTTCGTTGGCGCCCGAGCGCTCCCGGTCTCCGGGGGCGCATTTTTATTCGCGAGTCGCGTCGCGGGTTTCGGTTTTCGCTCAACCGTGCAGGTGGATCGGACGCACCTGCACCGCGAGACCGGCGCAGATAAAGAAGAGAAAAAGAAAGGCGGCGCCCGCGATCCCGAGTCCGAGGGGAAGCCCCTCGCGGCACCATCCTCGCTGAAATTTTCGCTCGGCCTGGAGGGCGTAGGCGGCCCATGCCATCACGACGAAAATCGGGATCCACCAGTAATCGGTCGCGAGCGTGGTGGCCAAGGGCGCCGGTCGCTGATACCGCCCGTTCGCGATCGTGAGACAGCCCTCGGCGAACAAGTAGCCGCAGACGATGCTCGCGAGTTGAAAAGCCAGAATCGTGCTGACGGGACGCATCGGTTATGTGGGTTCAGGCGCGTTCGTTCACGCCGCGGAGGTTGATCGCGCGGGGCGAAGGCGACGTCGCAACGGCAGCCAGCGATGGACCACGTAAACGTAAAAGAGCAGGACTCCGTCGAAGACGAACCACGAGGGGAAGAGGAGCCACGCTTCGCCCCGGATCGCCGGATCGAAGGGAACCAGAAGGGGCACGCCCCCGCTGATCAGATCGCAAAACAGGTGGGCGAGATAGGCACCGCCGCAGAGGCAAAGGACGGGGCGGCGAAGTCTCAGCCGCGGCGAGAGCGAGGCGGCCAAGGCCAGCAGCACGGAGAACATCGCCCAGGCGGTCAGCGAGTGGGAAAAAGCCGCGTGGCGGTCCTCGAGTCCCACGTGTGGACTGAGCACGTCGGGCAAGACGCCGGAGAACGCGACGCAGCCCGAAGCGATTCGCGACGGTGCTCCATCCACCCGCTCCGGTAGCCACCGGCGTCCCAGCATGAGCGGGAGAAGGGCGTGGGTGACGGGAGTCATGGCGAAGTCGGAGCGGTGGGTGGGCGTGGTGTCGCGGGGGGAGACACGACTCGGCGCGGATTCCGGCTTTGGGTTGCCCGTCTTTGACCGTGTCGACGCGGGAACGTCACGCGGGAATCTTCACGTTTATCCCCGAGCTGCCCCGGAGACGCTGCTCAGGGTAATATTTTCGTGGCGAGCCGCTTGGTTCGCAAAATGCTATTGTGACGCAAAGCGCTTTGGGCTTTGTTGCTCCCTCCCTAGATGGCCCTGATCGCCAACACGTTATAAATAGCGATTTTGTTGATATGAAAAAAACTGCTACCAAGTCCGCGGCGTCGAAGCCCTCTGCTCCCGTCAAAAAGCCTTCCGCGAAGGCGTCATCGACGAAACCCGCCAAGGCCACCAAACCCGCCAAGCCCGTGAAAGCGGTGAAACCCGCCGTGGCTCCCGCCGTGAAGGTGGCGAAACCTTCCGCCTCGCCCAAGGCCAAGGCGAAGCCCGCCGCCGTCACGACCACGATCGTGGCCGCGGTGGACGTCGGCTTTGGCAATCACCTGACGCTGCGCGGCGCCGGTCCCGGCCTGAGCTGGGAGAGCGGACTGCGGCTCGAGTGCATCGACGACGACCGCTGGTCGATCACCTTGCCCGAGACGTCGCAGCCGATCGTGTGCAAATTTCTCCTCAACGACATCACGTGGTGCGCCGGCGAGGATTACACCGTGCTGCCGGGCTCGAGCGTGGTGCTTTCGCCCGCTTTTTGAGTCACGGAGCCGCCGCCCGGCGCGATACGAAGCGCGGGGCGGAAACGTCGTCGTCTCCGGCTTGGTCCGTCGACGACGTCAAATCACCGGCGAGCGGTGCCCGGCGGCGATGTCAGAGCGACCTGAAAATTCCGGGTTCAACGCGAGCAAACGCGCCTCGATGATCTCGCGGGCGTCGTCCGCCGCGAGCGCTTCGGGGGGGATCTCTTGGACGCGGAGATTCACGGCGGAAAACGGACGAGGAATGCCGAAGCGATCCCAGCTGCGCAAGCGCCAGGCGTTTTCGTAGACGATGCCCAGCACCACGACGCGCACCTTGGCGCGGCGTGCCACGACGACCGGGCCCGGCTTGCAGACGTAGATCGGCCCGCGCGGCCCGTCGGGCGTGATGCCGGCATCGTGTCCGGCGCGCAGCACATCCACCAACGCGGAGACCGCCTCGCGCCCGCCGCGGGAGCTGGAGCCGCGCACCACGCGCAGGCCCGCGCTTTCGAAAAACGCCGAAAGCCAGGCCCCGTCCTTGCTCGCGCTGACCAGGCAGTGCAAGGGGTGGTGCGGACGTAGTATCCGGGATAAGCGGGCGGCGGCGAAGAGCCGGTTGTGCCAAAGCACGAAGAGGGTGGGGCGCTCGTCCCGGGAAACCAGCAAGCGCGTCTCCTCCGGGAAGTGGATGCGCAGCGAGGCGCACCAGACCCGCATGACCAGGCCGGCCAGCACCGCCAGCCAGCGGCGCCAGCCCGAGACGACATGGATGCCCGGGGCCGCGCTTGCGGCGTCGGCGGTTCCGGCGGAGGCGTTGGGAGAGGTTTCCTGTGGGGGAGGCACGCGAATCGAAACGAGGAGCGCACACGAAAAACCGGCGACAGGGAAGCCGCGGATGCGGGAGGATTTCGCCCGGCGGGCGGATAACTTGTCCCCGTGCCGGAATTGGGCTCGCCGCGAGCCGCGGGACGGCGATTCGCTTTCTCGCTAAACACCCACCGATGCGCATCACCGGCCTCGCCCTCGTTCCGCCCCCCTCCGCCGCCGATCTCCCCCGCGTCACGCCCGAGCTTCTCGCCTCCGTGCTGGCGCGCTACTCGCGCAGCAACGAGGGCATCCATGCCATTCTCTCGAAGGTCGACCCTGCCGATCCCGACGCCTCGATCGATCGCATCCTCAAGTTCGTCGACTACGGACACGCCTCCATCGGCGGACTCACCGGGGGCCTTGCCGTGGCGCTCGACGACGTATCGATGTGGCTCGCCTACAAGTTGTTCGAGATCGCTCAAATGGCCGATGGGCAGGAGTCGTCCACCCGCTACATCACGCTCGCGCCCAGCGCCCTGCCCGAGCCCGAGGCGGTCGGCGTTCCGGCGGACCTCGCCCCGCGCTGGCGGGGAGTGATGGGGCGGGCCTTTGCCGCCTATCAGACCGAATACGCCCGTCTCGACGCCCTCGGCGAAGCCGAGCCGCACCGGGTGCGTGTTCCGGCGGACGCGAAGCCCGCGGTGGTGACGCGCATCCGCAAGAACTACGCCCTTGATCGCGCCCGTTATTTCATCCCGCTCGCCACGCGCACGAATGTCGCCTTGGTGCAAAGCTCCCGCATGTGGGCGCAGACGGTGAAGCAACTCGCCTCGCTGCCGCATCCCGAGGCGCGCGCCGCCGCCGACCTGATCCGCGGGGAACTGCTCAAGATTTCCCCGCGCCTTATGCGCCACAGCCTCGCGGACAAGAGCTTCGAGGCGCAGGCCGCCGCCGAGCTGGCCACCTCGTGCCGCATCGGTCTCGCGCGTCTTTCCGCCGCGTCCCTTCCGGACGAGACCTGGGTGCACGTCGATCGCGCCACGCCGCCTTTTCTCGCCGAGGAGCAGAGCGTCGCCGACGCGCTTTCCGCCCGCGCCAACCGCTACGGCCAGCAGGGCACCGCCACCCGCCGCATGCGCGTGAGCTTCGCCTGGAACAACCTCGCGCTTGCCGAGCTTCGCGATCTCAACCGCCACCGCACCGGGCACCGTTATACCCCGCTCATCCAGGCGGGCTTTTATCTGCCGCCCGAGATCGACGCCGGACCGCACGCCGCATTGCTCGCCGATCAAGCGGAGCTCACTCGCGAGCTGCTTTCGCGCGGATCGCCGGCCTACGTCTACACCTTGCTGCTCGGCGCGCAGACGCCCTTCGAGCACTCCACCCACGCGGACAAGTTCATCTACGAAGCCGAGCTCCGCACCGGCATGGGCGCGCATTTCCGCTACGCCGAGCACTTGTCCTCCGCGCTGGGCGGGTTTTTCCATCAGGTGCCCGAGGCGCGCGCCTGGGTGGCCGAAGGCACGGCCGAGCCGGAATAACCTTGCGGCGGGCTTCGGCTGCAAATGCCATCGGCTGACATGAAAACGGCCGTTGGCCTCGCCCTTGCCACGCTCGCCACGCTCTCTCCCGTCCTTGCCGCCCCGGGTCGCATGGACGTGAGCAAACGGTCTTCCAAGGTCTCGACCGAAGAAAAGGCAATCCTGCCGGAGAACAAAGCGATCGAGCGAAACGACGTCCTCATGGACAAGCGGGTCCCCCTCCAGCCTTTCGAAAAAAAGGATGCCTTGGTCGGCGAGCGCCGCAGCGGCATCGCCGTCGAGGAGAGTCGCGACAAGAAACTTTTCCGCACGCCCGAGCGCAAGGAATACGAACACATCGAGCGGAAGGACAGCCGGTGGTCGGGAATGCAGTCCCGCTATTCCACCGCGGACGACAAGTATGATTCGAAGGTGGCGCTTCGCTTCCAAGACAAGATCGACGACGCGCAACCGTTCGTCGACTCCAAGCCCGTGATCTCGAAACGCGCGACTTTTGATCGTGTGAATCGTTTCTCTTTTCGTCGCAACAACAGCGATTCGGTCACGGTCACCACGGCCGGCTCCGAGACCGCGCCGCGCGATATCTCCGGCGCCTCCTCGACCAATCCCGACTCCAAGCCGCAGGAAAAGGACGCGGCGAATTCGCCGGAGGCCTCCGAGCCCGCGCGCGCGGCCCGTCCCGTGCGATCCCGCTAAGACGTCCTGCCGTCGCCGCAGTCCGCTTTTCACCGGCCCCATCACTCCGACTTTCGCGTGAAATCTTTTCGAGTTCTGCAATTCAACATGCAGTTCGGCCAGGTCTGGGACGCCAGGGATCCCGACCACGCGCCGCTTCGGCTTGAGGACACGATCGCGGAGATCCGCAGGCACGAGGCCGACATCATTCACCTTCAGGAGGTCGAGCATGCCCGCACGGGGGGCGAGCAGGCGCAGCCTCCGCCGAATTACGAGCGGCTACGCGCCGCCTTTCCCGACTACCACGGTTACTTCGGCTATCCTCCCGCGGATCCCCGCGAACTGCCTTTCGGCATAGGCCTCGCCATCCTCTCCCGCACGCCGCTGCGCGATACGTTCACGGAGGTGCTGCGTTCCCCGCCGATCGAGTTTGATTTCTTCGGTGAAAAAAAGACGCCCACCGATCGTATCCTGATCGGCGCCACGACCGACATTGGCGGCCGTCCGCTCCGTCTTCTAAACACCCACTTGCTCGCGTTTTTCATGCTCAAGAGCGACAGTCGCGCGCATCCCGAGCAACGCCGACGCATCGCCGCCCGGCTACGGGCCGCGCGGTCCGAGGGCGCGGCGCTTGTGCTGAGCGGCGACTTCAACGTCCGCGACCATGTCGGCCTGGCCGCGGAATACGCCGCGGAGGGCTTCTCGACCGTGCAGACCTCCGAGATCACCTGGCGCCGCCAGCCCTACGTGCTCGACCACATTTTCCACAACGACCCTTTGCGTCCGGTGGGCCACCAAGTCGTTCCGAGCCTCGCCAGCGACCACCTGCCGCTGGTGGCGGATTTCGCCTGGGCCTGACGCGGCCCGTCGCATGTCGCGGCGGGTTCGCCCGGCCGGTTCCCCCGGCCACCCGCGCGGGCCGACTGTGTTCATGCGGCGTTCATGTTCGTTTCATGTGACCGGCGTAGGCTCGCGTCGTCTTTCACCGATATGAAACGCGTTCTGATCTGGGATGCGCCCGTGCGGGTGCTGCACCTTGTGTTTGGTCTGTCGACGGCCGCGGCCCTGGGCCTCGGTCTCGGCCTGGACGAGGACCACCCTTGGTTCGGCTACCATGCGTGGGCCGCGATGCTCGCGCTCGGCGCGCTCGTCCTGCGCGTGGGTTGGGGGTTCGTCGGGTCGCGCCACGCGCGGTTTTCCGCGTGGACCTGGAGTCCTTCCGCGCTGGTGCGCTTTTTAAAGGCGCAGGTCGGGCTTGCACCGGGTTCGCAGCACGCGTCGCACAATCCCGCCGCCTCCTGGGTGATGCTGGGCATGCTCGCGCTCGTCGGAGCCCTGGTCGCCACCGGGCTGGCCGGGGGCGATGATCCGCACGAGGGGTTGGCGATCGCGATGGCGGTTTTGGTCGGCCTGCATCTGGCGGGTCTGCTGTGGCACGGTATCCGTCACCGCGAAAACATCGCGCTCGCGATGGCGGACGGCCGCAAGCTCGCGTCGGAAAACGAAGCCTTGCCCCACGCCTCGGGCAAGGCCGGGGCGGTGATCGTCATCCTGCTCGCGATCTGGGCCGCCTTGTTGGTGCGCGGATACGACCACGCCGCAGGCACCTTGAAGCTACCGTTCCTGCGGCAGCCGCTCGTTCTCACCGACGGGGCCGGCGAGGGCGGTGACGATGGGCACGAAGAGGGCGGCCACGCCCGTCATCACGACGACTGAGGGGCGGACGCTAGGCGCGCGCTTCGCGGCGCACCCGCTCCTTTTCGTCTTCGCGGTCTTCGTCGAGGCGCACTTTTTCCCGCGCCAGCTGGGTCCGGACCTGCTCGGCCGCGTCGGCGTCGCCCATGGAGAGGGCCTTCTCCAGCTGACCCTTCAGGAAAACCTCCCGCTCCGCCCACTTGCTCTTGTAGACGGTGTCGATCTCGGCGAGCCGGGCTTTTTGACCGGCGCTCAAGGGCTTTTCCTTCGGCTCGGATTTGGCGAGCCGCTCCATCGCGAGTTCGTAGGCGCTTTTCATGACGGCGAAAACAAAGCCGGCCGTGGCGCGGGCTCAAGCACGCGCAACCGCCCTCGCGGGCTTTGCCTGATCAGGGCGCCGGACGGAGCAGCTCCTCGACGAGCGCCTTCACGACCGCGTCCACGTCGGTGGAATTGGCGATGTAGCGCAGGCGGTAGGCCGTGGCGTAGGGGCGTTTTTCGCCCGGGTCGCGTAGATCGAGACGCAGGTAGGTCATGTGTTCGCCGAAATCCCAGGTCCAGCGGTCCTCGTAGCCGACCACCGCCTCGGTTTTCTCGGGCATCATCGTGAGCGGGCCGCTCTCCGCCTGCAATCCGCGCGCGCGAAGCTCGGCCGCGATGCGCCTGGCCAGGCGATGATTGTCGGCGAGGTTTTCCTCGACGAAGAGCCGTTTGGCCTCGGCCGGATTTCGCCCCGGATTCACCGTCCGATCCAAGGTGGTGCAGGCGCTGGACAGGGCGGTTAAGGCGGCGAGAAAAAGAGGGCGAAGACGACGGCTCACGATGCGGAAAAATCCACGCAAACGGCGCGCTCGTCGGCTGGCGAGCGGGATCAGGTCGGTTTGCCGGGCGTAGAACCGATCCCGTGGCGGTGGCCGTGCGGGCGCGGACGTATCGACCTCCATCCCTCCCTGAGCGGACCAGGCCGAGAGGGGACGCGACTCAGGCCGGCGCGTCGGTCTGCGTGGCTCGCAGCGCGGGATCGACGCCCCCGCGCTTGTCGAAGACGAAGCAATCGCCCTCGTAGTGCGCGCCGCCGCAGAGTTCGAAATACTTCAGGATGCCGCCCTCGAGTTGATAAACCTCCTGGAATCCCTCGCGCTGGAGCAAGGGCGCGGCCTTTTCGCAGCGGATGCCGCCGGTGCAAAAGCTGACCACGGGCAGGCGCTTCAGCTCCTCGGGCAGGCGGCGCACCGCCTCGGGGAAGGCGCGGAAGTGGTCGATCGGCGGCACCACCGCGTTTTTGAAGGTGCCGGCCGCGACCTCGTAGTCGTTGCGGGTGTCGAGCAGCACGACCGGCCGGCCCTCGTCGAGCCAGCGTTTGAGCTCGCGGGCATCCAGACGCGGCGCGGGCGCGCGCGCGGGGTCTATGCCCTCCACGCCGAAGGAGATGATCTCCTTCTTGATCTTCACGAGCATGCGCCGGAAGGGCTGGGTGTCGGAGAGGCTTTCCTTGGCCGAAAGATCACCGAGGCCGGGCAAGTCGCGGAGCGCGGCCAGGAGCGCGTCGGTCGCCGCGCGCGGGCCGGCGACGAACAGATTGATGCCCTCGGGGGCGAGCAGGATCGTGCCGCGCAGCCCCGCCTCCGTGGCCAGGGCGAGGAGGGATTCGCGCAGCGCCGGCAGCGCCTCCGCCTCGAAGGGCGTGAAGCGGTAGGTGGAAAGGTTGACGACGGCGGGCTCGGACATGCTGCGGCTTATGGGAGGCATCAGAGCGCGACGTGGCAAGACGGGCGAGGCGGGCGGTTTTTGGCCAAGCGTGGGCGCGGCTTGGCGCGCGCTCGACGGGCGCGGGGGCGATCCCGATGCAGGAGCCTTATGGCCTCGCACAACGCCTCCTCCGCCAAGCTCTGCAATCCCGCCGTGGTCGGCCTCGCCGGCTTCGGCCTCACCACGCTGGTCCTCCAGCTCCACAACCTGGGGCTCGTCGGGCTCGGCCCCGTGGTCTGGCTCGGGCTCGTCTTCGGCGGCGCGGCGCAGCTCGTCGCGGGCCTGCAGGAGATGAAGACCGGAAACAACTTCGGCTACTGCGCCTTCACCTCCTACGGCGCCTTCTGGATCGCGCTCTGCCTGATGCTCCTCGCGGGCAACTACGGCCTCTTCAAGCCCAGTCACGAGGACGTGGGCTGGTTCCTCGTCGCGTGGACGCTGTTCACCGCGATCCTCTGGGTAGGGGCGCTACGGATACACGGGGCGATGGCGACGACCTTCACGCTGCTGCTCGCGGGCTTCGTGCTGCTCGATCTCGGCCATTTCGGCTTCGCGGTCTGCAACACCATCGCTGCCTATGTGCTGATCGGCTGCGCGCTGGCCGCCTGGTATATGATGGCGCGCATCCTCCTCAACGATCTCTACGGCCGCGAGCTGCTGCCCGCGGGCAAGCCGTGGGCGGGCGCGTCCGCCTCGTCCGCGGGGAAGCCGGGGCTGGAGATCGCGGGCGCGGCGGCGACGACGGCCGGAGCCCGGTGATCGCCCGGCGGCCGCCGTCCTGGTCCGCGCAAAAAAAGCCGCGCCCGAAACCGGGCGCGGCTTTTGATTTTCCGGAAAGAACGAAGAGGCGTCAGACCTTGCCGGACTTCTTGGCCTTCTGGCGCTCGCCGGAGTTGAGGATGCGCTTGCGCAGGCGGAGGTTCTTCGGGGTGACCTCGAGGAGCTCGTCGGCGGCGATGTATTCGATCGAACGCTCGAGCGACATCTTGGCGGCCGGGATGAGGCCGGTGGCGACGCCGGAACCCTGTGAACGGAAGTTCGTGAGGGCCTTTTCGCGGACGGCGTTGACGGAGATGTCCTCGTTGCGGGGATTCTCGCCGACGATCATGCCTTCGTAGACCTGCTCGCCGGGACCGACGAACATCTTGCCGCGCTCCTGGCACATGATGAGGGCGTAGGTGGTGGTCTCGCCGGCCTCGGTCGCGCAGATGACGCCCGTCATGCGGGTGAGGACTTCGCCGGCGTAGGGGCCGTATTCCTTGAAGAGGTGGCTCGTGACGCCGCGGCCGGAGGTGGCGTTGATCACGTCGATCTCGAGGCCGATGAGGCCGCGGGTCGTGATGGTGGCCTCGATCATGGTGGTGTTCACCATCTTCTCCATGTTGGTGAGCTGGCCCTTGCGGTTGGCCAGGTTCTGCATGATGGAGCCGACGCACTCGTCGGGCACTTCGATCCAGACGGTCTCGTAGGGCTCGAGGCGCTCGCCGTTGGGGCCGGTCTTCTCGATCACGGTCGGGCGGGAGACGAGGAGCTCGTAGCCTTCGCGGCGCATGGTCTCGACGAGGACGGCGACCTGCATGGAGCCGCGGGCCTTGACGTTGAACACGCCGGCGCGGTCCGCGTCCTCGATGTAGATGGAGACGTTGGTCTTCAGCTCGCGCATCAGGCGCTCGCGGATCTGGCGCGAGGTGACGAGCTTGCCTTCCTGGCCGACGAGCGGGCCGTCGTTGACCGAGAACTGCATCTCGAGCGTCGGCGGGTCGATCTGGGTGAAGGGGAGGGGATGGGCGTCGTCGCGGATGTCCAGGGTGTCGCCGATGTCGACGTCCTCGAAGCCGGAGATGCCGACGATGTTGCCGGCGTGGGCTTCGGCGACCTCGCGCTGGCCGAGACCGGTGAACTCGAAGATCTTGGTGACCTTGGCGCGGACCTTCTTGCCGCCCTCGGCGTGACGGAGGACGAAGATCGGGTCGCCGACCTTGACGGTGCCGCCGAGGATCTTGCCGACCGCGATACGGCCGACGTAGTCGGACCAGTCGATGTTCGACACAAGCATGTGGAACGGGTCCTGGGGCTTGGCGAAGGGCGGCGGGACGTGGTCGATGATGGTCTGGAACAGGGGAGCCATGTTCTCCTTCGCCTGGCCGAGCTTATACATCATGTAGCCGTCGCGGCCGGATCCGTAGACCACGGGGGCGTCGAACTGCTCTTCGGTGGCGTTGAGCTCCATGAGGAGCTCGAGCACCTTGTCATACATCTTCACCGGGTCGGCGTTCTCGCGGTCGATCTTGTTGATCACGATCACGACCTTGAGGCCGAGGGCGAGCGCCTTGCGGAGCACGAAGCGGGTCTGGGCCTGGGGGCCGTCGTAGGCGTCGACGAGGAGGAGAACGCCGTCGACCATGCGCATGGCGCGCTCGACCTCGCCGCCGAAGTCGGCGTGGCCGGGGGTGTCGAGGATGTTGACGATCTTGTCGCCCCAGTGGACGGAGGTGTTCTTGGCCTTGATCGTGATGCCCTTCTCCTTTTCGAGGTCCATGGAGTCCATGGCGCGCTCTTGGACGGCCTGGTTGGCGCGATAGACGCCGCCTTCCTGGAGGAGCTTGTCCACGAGGGTGGTCTTGCCGTGGTCAACGTGCGCGATGATGGCGATGTTGCGGATGTTTTGGTTCATTTGTGTGACGTGTGCGCGCGATGGCGGACGGGTGCTTTTGTTCGGAAAAAGGAAGAGCGTGCCGGGCGGGCGAGCCCGGAGGCAAGGGCGGAATAGACGAATCCCACAGCTCCCCGGGTATCGGAAACGGTTGCCCGGGCAGCCTTCTGGGGCGCGCTCAAGGCGCGGTGGGAGCCGGCGAGGCAAGGAAGCCTCGGCCGTTCAGCCACTCCAGGCAGGCCTCGTCCCACGCGGGGGCGCCTTTGCCGGCCGCGGGCAGGCCGAGGCCATGCCGGCCTTTTTCGTAGACATGGAGCGCGAAGGGCACGCCGGACTGACGCAGGGCGGTGGCGAAGAGCAGGGCGTTTTCCACCGGCACGCTTTTGTCCTCGAAGGTGTGCCAGAGAAAGGTCGGCGGGGTCTGGGCGGTGACCTGAAGCTCGTTGGAGAGCAGTTTGACCAATTCGTCGGACGGATTGTCCCCGAGCAGGTTCTTTTTCGAACCCTGATGCGTGAACGCGCCCATCGAGATCACCGGATAACAGAGAATGCCGAGATCGGGACGGGAACTTTCGCGTTCGATCGGGTCGGCGGCTTCGGGCGAACCGGCGTCGAAATGAGTGAGGAGCGTGGCGGCGAGGTGGCCGCCGGCGGAGGAGCCGATCACGCCGACGCGGGCCGGATCCAGGCCTTCGGCGCGGGCGCGGGCGCGAAGGGTGCGCAAGGCGCGGGTGGCGTCGTCGAGCATCGCCGGGTGGCGATAGCCTGCGGAGCCGAGCCGGTATTTGAGGACGTAGGCGGTGACGCCGTGCGTGGCGAACCACTCCGCATAGCCCTTGCCCTCGTGCTCCGCGAGGTGGGCGTAGCCGCCGCCGGGCAACACGAGCATCGTGGCGCCGAGCGACTTGCCCTCGGCGGGGGCATAACGGGTGAGCGTCGGGACATCCTTCGCCTCCGCGCCGAGCGCGCCCGGGGCGCCGGCGGGCCAGAGGGGCTCGGCTGCGGGGATCGTGGCCGCGGCGCCGGTCGCGCTTGCGGCGGCGGCGGGCGACGCGAGGGATGCTGCCGCGGGGGCGGTCTCGGACTTCGCGGCGACCAGGCCGAGGCAGAACCAGGTGATCGATAGGGCGGGGAGGGGACGGATGCGGATCATGGGGAAAGCGTTTCGGGCGGGGCGGAGGCCAAGCGGCGCGACTTCGGTAAACTCAGCTCTTGGGCGGCCATTGCACGCCTGCGAGCTCGGGCGGAAGCCTGGCGGGATCCACGGGGTAGAAGCGGGAAAGATCGGTCTGCGACTTCGTTCCCTGAAGAAATTCCTTTTCCTCGGGCGCGCCGACGATCAGCCAGAGAACCTCGGCTTCGGTATCGTTGAACACCTGCCGCAGCAGCGCGGGTCCCACCCAAACGCCTCCGTGGCGCGGCACGGTCAGGGTTTCGTCGCCCACGCGCAGGCGGCCCACGCCTTCGAGCACGAAATAAAACTCCTCCGCGACGACGTGTTTGTGGAGCGTGTTCGCGCTCTTTGGCGGCAGGCGCCAGAGCCGCGCGCCGAGCAGATCGCTGCCGGTGCGCTCGAGGTAATCGGCGTTCGGGATCCGCATCAGATTGGAGGGCCGCCACGCGAGGTCGTCGGGCGTGATGAGGCGGTAGCCGGAGGTCGGATTCATGCGCGTGGCGGAGACTGGTGCCCCCCCAGATGTGCATCCTCGGCGGGCGCCTTTCAACCGGACAAACGCGGCGGCAAGGCCGGCCCCTTCGTTCCGGCGTAAAACGACGATCGCGGGGAGATGATCGCGCGAAGCCTCGCAAACCAGGCCCGCGCGCCGGCTCATTTCGCGTCGGGGGCGAGCCCGAGCGTCTCGCGGATCGTCTCGGCGATGAACTCGGCCTGGTCCGCCTGCGAGATCCACGCGAGCAGTTTGCGCTCTTTGCGCGAGGCGTCCGCATACATCACGTCGTAGATCCGGTTGCCGCGGTTGGCCGAGCGTTCGCGCACGACGATGTCGCGGATGTCCTCCAGTCGCACGTCCTTGTTTCCGATCCACGGAGCCGGACCGGTTTTGATTTGGACGCCGCCGGGCGAGATCGTCACGTCGGTCGTGTTCATGAACGCGGCGACGAGGTAATAGGTTAGCCCGAGGCCGACGGCGACGTGGCCGATGGGAAAGAGCACCATGAGCAGCGGCGGATTCGATTTGGTGAACGCCTGCGTATACCAAAAGACGAGAAAGCTATCCCAGACCACGGCGAAGAAGGCCAGGGGGATGAGCTTCCACGAGCGCCACACTTTGCGAATCACGATCCCGTGCGAAGCGGTGATCAGATCGAGGCCTTCGGGAATGGTGCGGGAGGGGACGGTCATGGGGGCGGGGGAGGGAGGGGCTGTCGTGTTTCCACGGGAGGGATCCGCCAAGGGGATCGATCGGGGGAACGCGAGGGAGTCGACCAAAGGAGGCCGGCTCATCGGGTTCGAGGCTATTTCGTGTCCCGCGGGGGCGGAGCCGCGCGGATCGGTTGCCTCCGTTCGCGCTCCAGCCACCGGCCGTTGTCGCGGATGCGGAAGTGTGATTCGGGTCGGCGCTCTTGTGGCGCTTCGCCCTTCGCGACAAGCCGCCCGACACGCGCGATCGGATCCGGCCGTGTTGACGGAAGGACGCGGCGGCTTGCGCCGTCCGGGATTCCGGCGGTTGATTGCCCGCATGATCATCGGCGAGGGAACAGGGCGAGGACGGAGCCGGCTCCTGGCCGTCGCGCTTCTTGCGGGCGGATTCGGTGCGGCGACGGGCGAGACGCGCGCGGAAGACGCCGTTCCCGAGGCGGCTCCCCCGGCGGCGCCGACCAAGGAGCAGATCGCGGAGGCTCATGCGGTGGCGCAATCGCTGTGGGACGCCTTCGTGCCGGAATCGATCAAGGCCGAGTATGAGTTGATCAGCGCCGAGGAACTGACGGCCTTGCTCCAGCGCGTCGAGAAGGCCGGCGCGCAGGAGGACATGAAGGGCTTCGCCGCCCTCGCGCCCGAGACGCGCGAGGCGGTCGCGGCCTTGCAGGCGATGCCGGATTACGCCGACTACGCCGACTGGCTGCGCCAGCAACTCGCCGACATGGAGGTGGCCCAGGAACTGGTCAAAACTCCGCCCGCGCCGCCGGGGCCTGCCGACAAGCCCGCGAAGCCGACGCCTCCCGTGCCTCCCAAGCCGGCGGAAACGGTGCCGCTCTACGGGATGTGGGTCGGCCGCGTCGCGCAGCGGCCGCGTCCGCCGCAGGCCGATGAACTTTTGCCCGTGGTGAAGGAGGCTTTCGCCGCCGAGGGCGTGCCCGAGGCCCTGGCCTGGCTCGCGGAGATCGAGAGCTCCTTCAATCCCCGCGCGCGCAGCCCGGCCGGGGCGCGGGGGCTGTTTCAGCTCATGCCCGACACCGCGAAGGCGCTGGGGCTCTCGCTCCTTCCCTTCGACCAGCGCGCCCAGCCGCAGGCGAACGCGCGGGCGGCGGCGGTGTATTTGAAAAAACTGCACGCTCGCTTCGGCGACTGGCCGCTCGCCCTCGCCGCCTACAACAGCGGCGAGGGCCGCGTGAGCCGGACCTTGAAGGCGCGCGGCGCGACGGATTTCGCCGGCATCGCCGAGCAGCTTCCGGCGGAGACGCGTCTCTACGTTCCCAAGGTTCTCGCGACCGTCCACGTTCGCTCCGGCGTCGGCCCGGAGGAGCTTTCGGTTCCCCGCACCCGCGAACGCTGAGCGGGACGCGGCCTGGGTTTACGGTAGTCCCGCGACTTCGTAAAAGCCGAGCGTTCCGGCTTCCGATGGAGGCGCGGGCCGTCCTATGACGGAGACATGACAAAAGCCCCGTTGTCCGTCCTGCTGATTGTCTTTCTGTCGACCTTGGCCTTCGCCGAGGGGATCTCGTTGCGAGACGCGATGGGCTCGCCCTCCGACTTCCCGCTCGTGCGTCAGGGTCGTCCGGCCATGATCGTGGTGGACGAGACGGAGGCGGAGGTGGTCGGGATCGCCGCCCGGCTGCTGGCCGACGACACGGAGCGCGTCAGCGGGGTGAAGCCCGTCATCGCCCGGGAGGCGCGCGGCGCGGCGGTCGTCGTCGCCGGCACCTGGGGCGAGAGCGCCCTCGTCGCGCGCCTCGCCGCCGAGGGCCGGCTGGAGGGTCTGGCGCGGATCAAGGGTCGGTGGGAGGCCACGCTGTGGCAGGTCGTGGACAAGCCCTTTCCGGGGGTGGATCGGGCGCTCGTGATCGTGGGCAGCGACCGGCGGGGAACGGCCTACGGTCTGATCCGCCTCTCGGAGACGATCGGCGTGTCGCCTTGGTATTGGTGGGCCGATGCTCCGATCACGCGCCGGTCCGCGCTGGTGTTGAACGTGGCCGGCGCCGAGACCGACGCCTCCGCCGTCCGATACCGCGGCATCTTCATCAACGACGAGGACTGGGGCCTGCATCAATGGGCGAGGAAAACCTTCGAGCCGGAGACGGGCGTCATCGGTCCGAAAACCTACGAGAAGGTTTTCGAGCTCATGCTCCGGCTGCGCCTCAACTACATCTGGCCCGCGATGCATGAGGTGAGCGGGGAGTTTCACTCCCGGACCGAAAACATCGAACTCGCCCATCGCTACGGCATCGTCGCGGGCGCCTCGCACTGCGAGCCCATGCTTTTCAACAACGCCAACTGGAACGAACGCGAACGCGGCAAATGGGACTACGCCTTGAACCGCGACACGATCCACGCGGTGTGGGAGGAGCAGGCGCGGACGCGCGGCGACAAGGAGGCCGTCTGGGGCCTGGGCATCCGCGGCATCCACGACCAGGGAATGCAGGGGCCGAAGGAGCTCCCGACGCGCCTGGCCACGCTCGGCGAGGTGATCCGCGACCAGCGCGAGCTGATCGAACGGCATGTGACGAAGAAATGGGGTCCCGTCGCCCAGGCCTTCGTGCCCTACAAGGAGGTGCTCCCGCTCTACGACGCCGGCCTGCCCGTCCCGCCGGACGTGACCGTCGTCTGGGTCGACGACAATTTCGGATACCTTCGTCGTCTCGGGAAAACCGAGGAGCGCAAACGCCCCGGCGGGGCCGGCGTGTATTGGCATTTGTCCTACTACGGCGGCCCGCATTCCTACCTTTGGATCAACACCACGGCCCCGGCCCTGATGTGGGAGGAGCTGCACAAGGCCTGGGAAAACGACGCGCGCACGCTCTGGGTGATCAACGTGGGCGACATCAAGCCGATGGAGCTGGGGATGGACTACTTCGCCCGCTTCGCCTGGAACCCCGAGGCCTTCGGCCCCGACTCCCAGCCGCGTTTCCTGCGGGCCTTCGCCGCGGAGCACTTCGGCGAAGCGCAGGCGCGCCCGGTCGCCGACCTGCTCACGGAGTTCTACCGTCTCGGCACGGTCCGAAAGCCCGAGCTTATGGTGCGGCGCTGGGCCGCCTCGTTGCCGGATGACCGGGCCGGGGAGTTGCGCCGCGATTACGCCAGGCTGCTGAAATCCGAGGAAACGCTCGCCGCCTCCGTCGCCAACGAGGCGCGCGACGCCTACTTCGAGATGGTCGGCTTTCCCGCCCGCGTGCTGGGCGCCTCGGGTCTGATCTTTCTGGCCGATCGTGCCGCGCAGAGGGGCGAGGACGTCTCCGCGAACGAGGCGGAGATCCGTCGTCTGCGCGCCTACCTCGACGAGCAGGTCCTGCACTACAACGAGGCGGTCGCGGGCGGGAAGTGGCGACACCTGATGCCCGGCGCGGAGACCACGCGGCAGTTCGCCAAACACGATCTGATGTCCTGGAGCAGCCAGGTGCGCTGGCCTTGGGGCGAGAAGCCCGCGGAGGCCGGCGCGCAGTCGGAGGGCCTCGCCGAGACGCCGCGCGTCTGGCGCGACGCCGCGACCGCGGACCGCCGTTCGACCTCGGGCAAGGCGGGGTGGGTGGGCGTCGCCGGTCTCGGCCAGAGCGGACGCGCCCTCGCCCTCAAGCCCGCCGGGTTGGAATCCTTTTGGGAAGCGGCAGACGAGACGGCCCCGGCGCTCGAGTTCGATTTCGAGACCAAGGAAGCGGGGGATAGGGATCTTCTGATCGATTTCCTGCCCACCTTCCGCCTCTTCCCCGGAAAACAGCTGCGGGTCGCGGTGCGCGTCGACGACCAGCCGCCCGTCTTGGTCGAGGTCCCCGGTTCCTCCGGCAAGGAGGACGAGAACGGCCCGAACCGAAAGGAAGGCATCCAAAACAACCACGTCCGCGCGCGGCTTTCGTTCCCCGCGCTTCCGGCGGGCAGGCACGTGCTCAAAATCCACGCCGTCGACGCGGGCGCGGTCATCGACCGCCTCGCGCTCCCGGCGGACCGTTAGGCCGAACCGGCGCTCCGCGGCGTCTTCGCGGCGGGGACGGCGCCCCGCCCTCCACGGGAAATCAACGGAGTGGTTCTAGAGTGCCGCAATCGAAACAGGTTCAAGTCATGCAGGCGGAGGATGCCCGCCAAAAGAGACGGTGGCCCGATATCCTCGGTTTGCTTTTGCGACTTCGGAGCTGCTTTGCGGCCAATCTATAAGAACGGAACTTCCGTGACGGGACACTAGCGTGGGGCCGCGGCCAGCCCCGCTTGGTCGCCCGCCTCCCAGCCGGCGACACGCGCAGCGTGGTGCGTCACGTCCGGCCGGGGGTAGAAATAGCGGCCACCGTCGTGCCCCGAGCCAAACGCGAGCAGGCCGCTGCGATAGCCATCCCGATAGGCTTCCAGGTAGGCGCCACGCGCGGCCGGGTCGGCGTCGAAGGGGGTGGCGGACGGCATCGGCACTTCCGCGTGAAGCGCGGCCTCGATCCGTGCGTCCGCGCGCTTCGCGTCGGCGCGGTCCTGCCAGGCGATCCACGGCACCCACAAACCCGGACCGCAGGGCCCATAGGAGGCGCAGCCGGCGAGCAGCACGGGAACGAGCAAGGCGCAAAGGCGCGCGCAGGGCGTGCGGACTTGGAGCGTGGGGCGACGCATGATGTTTCCGGCGCGGACCGGGACGGCTTTTCTAGCGTCGTCTCCTCCGGGCGCCACGCTCGAATTCCCGTCCGTCCAGACGCGACTCCGCGCCGCCGTGACCACGGGGCGCGGGTCCGGCGCGGGTTTGGTTGCGGCCGTCGCAAAACACCTTGAGGAGGCCGGGGCGTCCCGTGAGCGTGCCGGCATGGATCGCACTCCGCTTTTGAACCTCCTGCGCGCCCACGCCGGCCGCGAGCTCGACTCGACCGAGCGGGCCGCGCTCGCCGAGATCCTGCGCTTCGTGGAGACCGAGCCGCGTTGTGCGGAGCGTTCGCTCGCGGTCGGGCATCTCACCGGTTCGGCCTGGGTCGTCGACCCGTCGCGCACGCGCACCCTGCTCACGCACCATCGCAAACTCGGGAAATGGCTTCAGCTCGGCGGCCACGCCGACGGCGACCTTGACCTCGCGGCGGTGGCGCTGCGTGAGGCGCGCGAGGAGAGCGGGCTCACGCGACTGCGGCCGGTTTGCGCAGCCGTGTTCGACGTGGATCGCCACTGGATCCCGGAGCGAAAAGCCGAACCGGGCCACTGGCATCACGACCTGCGTTTTATGATCGAGGCCGATCCATCCGAAGCGCTGGTGATCACCAAGGAGTCGAAGGATATCGCCTGGGTCGAGATCGCCCGCATGGCCGACTTCAACCCAGAGGAGTCGATGCTGCGCATGGCGCGCAAGACCAGTGCCGGCGTCTAGATCAGGTCAGCCCAGTCACCGAGTCTTGGCGGCTTTGCGATGGGGCCTGATTTCAACACGGTTTACGTCGGGAATCACTTTGGGAACAGCAGCACGATGCTGAGACGCAGACCGAAGTCGGAAGCCCCGGATGGGCTGGTGAGGGAGACTTTGACGCCAGCCCCGACGCTCACGAGTTGGTCGCCCCATTTCATGACCTGACTGCCCGAGACGATAATCGGGACGGTCCAGTCCTGGGAAATCCAGTCGTAGGTCGATTCCGTGGAAAGCGAGTAACTCCGTCCGTGGCCGGCCCCGTAGGTGAAGAACGGCTGAAGCATGGTCGCCGAAAGACGCGGGCGCGAATCGCTGCCGGCGACCGAGGCAACGTGGTTCAACAAGGCGCCGTAGGTGAACTTCCCTTCCTGCTTCAGAAATACCGCGGTGGGTCCCGCGCCCCATTGTTTGGAAGCGAACGCATCACGGGAGGCTGTGGGGAAAAGAAACACCGGCCCGACTCCCCAGATGAGCCCGCCGGCGGTGGGCTCCTTCGGCGAGAAAAACGTGCTGGCAACGATGTCGCCGAGGCCGCTTTGGCTGCCGTCGCCGATGACATCCTCTTGATAGACGAAGGGCACGATCACGCGTTGAATCAGGTTCCAGTCTTCGCCGAGGTCGAAGGGAACGACCGGCTGCACATTGAGCGTGCTTCGCCAGCCGTCGTTGGCACCGATTCCGAAGTCGACGTTTTGCTGGAACGGAACGCTGATCAGATTGCCGACTGGATTTGCCAGCTTCTGCGCGAGCGCGTCGGCGTCGTGGGATGGCGCGTCAGCCGCTTGGGCGCGAAGTGTCGGAGGGAGGGCGAGTGCAGCCGAGAGCGCGCAGGTGACGAGCACGCGACGAGCGCGGATCGAAAGGAGTATCATGGTTGATTGCGTTTGGCGGGAGAGTTGCGGGATGAGGACGATTTAGGTGGGTCGCGCCGGCGGGTGGGGACACGGCGAGGAATCAAGGATCGGTGTTACGAAGGGATTTTTGGAGGTCGGTCATCGGGCGCTGATCGATGTCGATCAGGCCGTGCCGAGGCTGGTCCAGGTCGGCGGTCATCGTGATAAATACCGCGACGAGCAGAGGCAGGAGCCAATTGGGGAACAGGCTGCGGGCGCCGCTGGCACCTGCGCCAAAGCCGCTGATGCAGCAGCCGACCGACGCAACGATCAGGACGAGCAGCAAGACGGCGGAAGGCACGTGGGTGCGAAGCGCGTGTAGTCGTGACGCATCGAGGTCGATGGCCTCGTTGAGCGATTCGAAAAACAAACTGATCGTCGCCGTCATCATCTGCGGGCTGGCGGCGACGGCGAGGCTCCAGATTTCCCGCTGGAGCGAGGCGGCTTTTTTCTCGACGAGATCGAGCGCAGCCGAGTTTTCCTTCGCGTGATAAAACTCCACGCGAATATCCAGATATTCTTTCAGCAGCTGCCGGACTTGCGCGCGCTGGGGCTCCGGTAAAAACGAGGTGCGGAGGTAGGTCGTGCCGATGGCGTTCGCTTCCTGGAGCACCAGGTTTCGCCGGGCATCGTAGCGCGTCATGGCCATCGAAAAGGTGAAGCCGAGCAGTAGTCCGAGCAATCCGAGGATCCCGCCGTGGGATGAGCCGATGTGCTCCTTGCGGCTGAGATTTTTCTCGCGATGCACACGCAGACCGAGCTGCTGCCCCAGTTCGGTCGCCGCCAGCATCATGGCTGAGACGCTGATCAACGCCCACCACAGATTCGCGAATATTGCGGGAATGACGACATCAAGCATGGGGTGGATGGATGGGGCCTGCTGCCCGGAGAAGCAGCAGGCTGGCGAGGAGGAGCTCCTGGGATATCAGGCTAGGCCGGCGGACACGTTTCGGTCGCGATCACGGGGTTGCGGCGAAAGCGAGTTCGGCGATCTGGTGGCCGAGGGCGCACGCGCAACCGCCTTCCTCGTGAACAGGGCTTTTCTCAATCGATGTCGGCATGCCGGCCACGCGCCGAGGCTCGTCTGCAAGTCGGTAGGAGACCTTGTTTTTTTCTCCCGATTTCACCGCGTGGACGCGGCCTTCGTGCACGGTGCCCCAGATCGCGATGTCTTTGATTTTGGAGGCGTCGCAGGTGATCGGGTTGTCGGAGAGGAGGGTGAAGTTGGCGAGTTTGCCTGGAGCTATGCTGCCGACTTCGTTCTCCATCCGGAGCGAGTAGGCGGCTTCGATGGTGATGGCTTTGAGCGCACCCTCGCGGCTTACGCGTTGCTCGGGCGCGGCTACGCGACCCGACCGCGTGGTGCGGTTGACGCCGCAGTGCATCAGGAAGAGCGGCTGGGCCGGCGCCATCGGCATGTCGGAGTGGTAGGAGTAGGGGATTCCGGCCCGCTCGACATCGCCCATGCGGACCATGTTGTCGGCGCGTTCAGGTCCGAGACCGGCCTTGCTGTAGTTGTCCGCCAGGGCGGTCGGGTAATAGGCGTTGGCGCTCACGATGGCGCCGAGGCGTTTGATGCGCTCGACCTGGTCTTTTTGGGAAACGGCGAAATGAACGATGACGGTGCGGTGGTCGTGGCGCGGATTGCGGCGCATGTTTTGTTCCAGCGTGTCCAACACCATGTCGAGGCCGGCGTCGCCGTTCACGTGGACATGGATTTGATAGCCTGCGTCCCAGTAGATCCGGAAACTGCGCTCGAAGAAATCGAGATCCATCATCCATTCGCCTTTGTGCCCGTCGGTGTAGGGCTCGCGCACCTGCATGGCCTGCGAATAGATCGCGCCGTCGGCAAAAAGTTTAACCTGCTTGGGCATGTAGGCGGTGTGGCCTTGGCCCCAGGTGAGCAGTTTCTCGGACTCGGCCACGACTTGGTTGTCGGGATGGGCGGCGGTGATGCTTTTGCCGTCGGCGATGAAATAGAAACGGAACGGCGCGCTTGAATCGCCGAAGACGGCGTTCACCGCGTCCTGAAGCGGTTTGGAGAGCAGTCCGCCGGGTTCGCATCCCGTGGTGACGCCATTGGCGTGAAGGTATTCCTTCACGAACAAGAGGCCTTCGTTCAGCCGCCGGGGCGTGAAGACCGCGGGAGCGATCAGCGGCAAGACCGCGAACATCCCTTGTTCCCAGAAGTGGCCCTGCTCGAAGTCGGACTGCTCCTTCGCGCTGCCGCCGAGTTTCTCATACCACTCCTTGGTGACGGCGAGCTTCCGCATGGCTGCGCTGTTCAGGTAGAACTCGTGGCATGATCGGTGCCAAACGATGATGGGGCGCGTGGCGCTTATCCGGTCTAGGTCCGCCCGGGTGAGGCGGCCGTGGAAGTATTGATGAAAGCCCCAGGTGAACAGGAGCGCTTCGGGATCGGCGAGTTTCGCGTGCGCCGCGCTCAGGCGCGCGATGTAGTCTTCGTGATCCTTCGCGGCCGGCACCGTGCCGGCGGGCAACACCCAGTCCTCGATGGCGATGATCTCGGACGTCATCGCCAAAGCGGCGAGGAAGGGGTGGTCGTGCTGGGCGATGAAGCCGGGCACGACCACCTTGTCCGAGAAACTGTTGTCGATCACGTAGGGTTGCTCCCCGGTGGCCGCCTTCAGCTCGTCCAAGGAGCCGACGGCGAGCACCCGGCCGCCGACCACGGCCACCGCGGACGCGGTCGGTTTGGCGGGATCGAGGGTGAGGATCTCCTTGGCCGTGTAGATGGTGGCGGAGGGAATCGACACGGTGGCGGCAGCCATGTCCTGGAGCGACTGGGCCTCCTTGGCGTCAGCGGTGAGGACGCATGTTCCCGCCAGAGCGAGAAGGGACAGTTTGGTTTTCATCGTGCGGGAGACGGGGAAAATCAGCGGTCGCCCGAGCCGGCGATAATCGCGGCGACCTGGGTCATGGCGCCGCACGCACAGTCGCCGCGGTGGGCGTCTCCCGGCTGATGGTCATGGCCGAGGCCGAGATGGGCGGAGGTGGCGGCCACGGCGCGGGCGAAAGCGAGATTTCCCGCATCGCCTGATGGGATGCCGGGGCCGGACTTGGTCCGGTCGGAGCCATCGAAAATAGTCACGCCCTCCTTGATGGTCGCCACGATCTTGATCTGGTCGATGGTCTCCGGATCGATGGCGGTGGGGTCCTGGTCGAGGATGACGAAGTCTGCGAGCTTGCCGGTTTCGAGGGAGCCTTTGGATTTTTCCTCAAAGTGCTGCCACGCGGGCCAGAGGGTCATCGCCTTGAGCCCGGTCATCACATCCACGCGTTGGTCCGGGCCGATGATGTCGCTCGAGCGGGAACGACGGGTCACGGTCGCGTCCAGCACACGCATGGAATTCGGGAAGGCGACGGGCGCGTCGTGGTGCGAGGTGAATCTCATGCCGCGCTTCACGCACCACCCGGTGGGGGAAATGTTGTCCGCCAGCGCGGGACCGACGGTGTGGTCGCGGTGCCAGTCGCCCCAATAGAACGTGTGCATCGGAAACAGCGAGGGGATGACCGAGAGGCGATTGAGGGAGTCGATCTGATCTTCGCGGAGAAATTGTCCGTGGATCAGCACCGGCCTGCGATCTCCCGCGCCGTGCGTGCGGGTGGCGGCGTCGATGGCCGCTATCAGCAGGTCGGAGGCGGCCTCTCCGTTCGAGTGCGTGAGGATCTGGATATTGTTTTCGAAGGCCCAAGCGACGGCCGAGATCACTTGTTTCTCGGTGGCGGCGGGATAACCGCGATAGCCCGGCGGATAGTCTCCGACCGGCGCATAGTATGGCCGATCCCGCCAAGCGGTGAACCCTTGGGGCGATCCGTCGATGGTCAGCTTCGCGCCGCCCACGCGGAGCCGGTTCTTATATTCCGGAGAGACGTTTTCCTTGATGAATTCCCGGTCCACCAGGACGTCCGGATAGGTGACGACATCGAGTTTCAGCCCGCCTTCGTCCGCCACCGTGCGCAAGATCTTGGCCACGGCAGGGACCGAGCGGCCTTCTTGCGCCGTGGTGTAGCCGAAGCGCGCCCAGAGCTCCGCGCCGGAGCGTGCGAACTGTTTGGCGCCGTCGGCGCCGGCCCGCGAAAGGAGTTTCATGAACACGGGAAACCCCGCCGTCTCCTCGAGCACGCCGTTGGGCTCCTTGCCGTCGGCGCCGCGGCGGATCACCCCTCCGGCGGGGTTGGGGGTGTCCGCGGTCACGCCGCAGACCTCCAGCGCTTTCGAGTTCACCGCGAAGAGGTGGCCGGACTGGTGGATGATGCACACGGGTATGTCCGTGGAAACGAGATCGAGGTCCTGGCGGGTCGGGTGCCTGAGCTCCGCGAGCATCGCGTTGTCGTAGCCGAACCCGACGATGACCTGTATCTTGTCCACCGTCGCGCGGTTCGCTTCGGTCCATTCCTTCAAGGTGCGGACCAAGGAGGCGATGTCCTTCACCTCGCCATCGGGAGGCGCCAGCATGTTCGCCGACAGCGCTTGGATGCCACCCATGAACATGTGGCCATGCGCGTCGACGAACCCGGGAAGGAGCGTTTTGCCGCCGAGATCGATGAGCTGGGTGGAGTCACCCTTGGTTTTCAGGACCACGGCTTTCGTCCCCACGGCGAGGATCTTGCCGTCTTTCACGGCGAGGGCCTCGGCCGACGGGGCGGCGTCGTTCATCGTGATGATGGGGCCGCCTTCATAAATGGCATCCGCGTGGTCGGCGGCCATCAGTGTAACCGAGGCGATTGTCACGCCACACAAAGTGGCGGCGAACAGGCGAAATGCGGGGTGTTTCATGGGAGGCGGAAAAGGATGCGACGAGACCTTGCAGGCGTCTGAGGGAGAACCCGTCTGCACGAACGAGAGCCAGGAATCGCCGGCACCGCTCGGATCACGCAAAGATAGGTTCGTTTAGACCTGCTTTATGACAGAACGGAGCGTGGCGGAATTCCTTTCGTCCGGTGCGGTATTTGCGAAAACCTTAGCCGTGGCCGTTGCGTTGAGGCTTCACGCTGATACGTGATTATTCTTAGGGACTACGCCTGATGGCAAGCGTGGAGTGCGTGCTGGCAGAGATTTGCATCCGCAAGAAATGGTCGTTGGCTTGGCCGGTCACGGACGCTCGGCAGCCGACTCCGATTTCTCGCCGGAAGCGAGCTTGGCTCTTTCACTCCCCAAACGGCCTTATTTTCGCCGCGGCGTCGTGGGGATTTTTATGCGTCTAGGCCTGCTTGAATTTTTTTCGGGTGCGCGCATGGGGAGAATGGGCGATTGAGCGTCTCCAGACGAAAACCCCAACCCCTAGGTCCATCGTCAAAATCGAATTCGAGCCCACGGGACCGCTTGGAAAGCCGGGGCAGGGAACCGAAAGGCATATTGAAGGAAAGCGTCGTCCCCCTGGGTCCAAAACAGAAAGCCCGTCCACGATGTGGACGGGCTGTTTTATCAAAGTCTGTCAGGTTTTTTAGGCGCGGCGGCGATGGCGGCCGGCCACGACGCCCAAGGCACCCAGTCCCGCGTAGATCGCGGCGCCGGAGGGCTCGGGAAGCTCCGTATCGCGGAAAGGCTTCCATCCTGAGCTGCCATCCATGCTACCTGCCCCATAGGCTCGGCCCCTGATGTAGGCGTAACGGGAGGGCCTCAACGACGAGTATGCGGATACGCAGGGTTGCGACGGAGGCACCCCACGCCCAATTCGGGTGTCCTCAAGCATGAGGCCCGGCAATCTCCGGGTTGCGCCGTGGGGCCTCGAGGGTGGGGTGTGGGCGCCTGCCCCCCGCGGCTTGGCTGAATTGGCCTTTTACCCATGGGTTCGGCGGACGTTTTTTACCAAAAGGCTCCTCCCATAAGCGAAACGAGCCGATAGCCACGATCAGCCTCAAGATGACCGTTATTCGCAGACGAGTTTCCTTCACCTTTTTCTTGAGCGCGTTCGCCGGCCTCGTCGCCGCAGCGGCCGCGCCCGCCCGGGTGGAGGTGGGTCTCGGCCAGATCGCTTCCTCCAATCCGCCGATCGGATGCAACGAATTCGGCGATCCCGGCGGCACCGCGTTTTCCGCCGGTAATCTCATTCCCGACTCCGGCTTCGAGCCCATGTCCGTCCGACTGCGTTGGCGGGTTCGAGCCACCGGCGTGGAACACGGCCATCCCTGGGTGGAGGTCGACGGCGGCGGCCTGACCAACTGGGACCTGACCACGACCGGTTTTTTGAACGGAGCGGATGTCCGTCTCTACCGGCTTGTGGATGCGCTCGGGCAGGCGCTGCCCCAGGATGACGGCTACCTCGATCTCTCCGGCGCCGCCGCCTACTCGTTCGTGGGCACGGCCACCGTCCCCGAGGCGGGCGAACCCGACCTGCCGACGGGCGGCTGGCTCAACAGCGTTTACACTATTCCAAGTTCGGTCTGGGGCACGCGTGCCAACCTCGATTTCACCGATGCTCGCTGGGTCGAGAACGGACGCACCTATTATTACATCGTCACCGCCATCGGAGATCACGGCAGCGAGGCCGGTGGAAACAACGAAAGCGATCCCGCGCTCGCGCCCGAACTCGCGGCCACCCCGTCGAGCGGATTGACGGGGCCGCCTCGGATCTATGTTCGCTCCTCCGGCGACGGTTTTAACGAAATCGGCAATATCGCCGCGGGCGGTTGGATGTCCTTCAGCCCGGGCGTGTGCGGGGCGACCGGGCCGGTGACCTGGCAGTTGCTGGACGTAAACGACCAACCTGCGACACCTCCGGCCGGCCTGGGCTTCAACCCCGGCACCGGCGAGCTCTCCGGCTCGGTCAGCGTCACGCCGCCGCCTACCCGCCTGCGTTTTCGCGCCACGGCGGCGAACGGCGTGGCCACTCGCGATTTCATTTTGAACAACCCATCCTGGACTCCCGTCGGCGGCTCCGGCCGGCCCGCGCCTCCGCTCAATGTGACCGCCACGGCGGGCGACGGCAGCGTCCACCTCGCCTGGGATCCCAGCCCCACGCCCGGCGTGGTCGGTTATCGGGTCTATCGAGCCGAGGTGGCCCGCGCCGCGCAGCGGCAACGCGTGTATCTGAACGTCGGCGCACCCCAGCCGGCGAAGGACGACTACGTTCACTTCGCCAAACGCATCCGCACCGCGGATCCGGCTTGGGCCCACCCGCGCGTGCGAACGGGCATGGTCGGCGAGACCTGGCGCGCGGATGGCGCGAGCGGCATCACCTTCGAGCGCGTCACTCATCCCGGCTCGGTGCCGGCCGGGTTAAATTTTCCCGGGGAAACCTGTCTGCGCGTTTCCAGTCCGCAGCCCGGTGCCCATGAGATCGGCGGGCCTTATATTTTCTACCCCGCCACCGGCGGCGGCGAAAGCGTCTGGTATGGTCAGCTGGAACCCGGGCGCACCTACCGCTACGAGGCGTGGATGCGCCAGAGCGGCCTGGGCGACGGCGGCCAAATACGGCTAGGGTTGGGGTCGTTTTATTCCGCGATCGGGCAGACCGTCGCCGTGACGGACGAGTGGCGGCTTGTCGGCTTTAGCTTCGTCGCGCCCGCCCGGCCGACCGCGCCAGCCGGTCATTCTTGCCCGACCATCCAGTTCACCGGCCAGGGCACGCTGTGGCTGGATAATATCCGGCTCTTTCGCGCCGACACGGAGGCCGATGTCGTCGCGCCGTTCACGCCGCCGAGTCGGCTCGTTTTCGACGAGCTCATGGCCTCGCAACCCGCCAGCGGCGGGAAGGGCGTGCTGCGCTCCATGGGCGTGCTGCTCAACCAGGCCAGCATGGCGAGCGCGCTGAGCTTTCACCGCGACGCCGGTCTGGTGATGAACTGGTATCAATCCGCCGAGGCCGCCCCAAACATGACGGTGCCGCTGTTTCTCCAATACGCGCTCCGCACCGGCGCCACGCCCGGCTCCCGCATGAAGCCCTGGCTCAACATCTCCTCGCACATGCGCGAGGATGAATGGCTGATGCTGGTCGAATACCTCGGCGCGCCGATCGATCCTTCCGATCCCGCCGATGTCGCCGCCAAGCCCTGGGCCTACCTGCGCTACCGCCAGCGCGGTGTAGCCACGCCGTGGACGGACGAGTTTCCCCGCGTTTACCTCGAGTTCGCCAACGAGACCTGGCACAACGGCGCGGTCAGCGATCAATGGTTCGGCTGGGGCCGTTCCGGCTGGGTGCACGATGGCGCGAAGGAGTTCGGCCTCGCGGCGCGCTACTTCACCACCTGTGTGCAGGCCCGCTCGCCCTGGTGGAGCGCGTTGAACGCGGAGGGGAAACTTCGTTTCGTGATGGGCAGCAATTACCAGGACTACGGCGAAAAAGCCGCGGTCGGCGCGCCGCTCGTCCACGGCATCGGACACACCACCTACGTCGGCCCCAAGTGGGAGGTCGGCGAGGCGCCGCTCGCCTCCTACGACGACCACGGATTCCAGGCCACGTTGCTCGGCCACGTGGCCGACACGCAAAATCTCTTCGCCAACTATCGCCGCCAGCGTGAACAGCTCGCCGCCGACGGTCAGCCGATGGATCTGCTGGGTTACGAGGGCGGACCGAGCGGCTATTCCCTTCCCTGGCAGGACGGCCCCGCCCAGCACGAAAACTCCGAGCGCTACGGCAAGTCGCTCGCCATGGGGGTGGCCGCGCTCGATGCCTGGCTCTCGGCCTACGCACATGGCTTTTCCGATCAAGCCTACCTCGGCTTCGGCATCGGGGACTACTGGACCTCGCACACCCCCATCGACTCGGGCTATCGACCCCATGCCGGCTGGCTGGCCATGACGTTGCGCAACCGTTACGCGACCGGTCGCATGATCCGCAGCAAGGTCGAGGGCGCGCCGACCATCGCCTGGTCGGGCGTCCGATACCCGCTCGTCTCGTCCTACGCGTTTCGCGATGGCCGGCGCCTGTGCGTTTTCCTGCTCTCGCGAAAACTCGGCGGCGTGCACGACGGCGTCGATTGGGGCGACGGCTCGACGGAGGTCACGCTCGCCTTGCCCGCCGATCCGACCGGCCCGGCCGCGCTCTACCGCCTCGCGGGCGATCCGCGCGCCTCGAACCGGGACGCGCTCAACCTCTCCATCCAGCAATCCGTCGCCACCCTCGCGCGCGAGACCACCCTCAGCCTTTCCGAGGGCTCCATCTATTTATATGTGGTGGATACAAATCTGCCCGACCGCGATGATCCCCCGCCGGCGCCCTCCACGCCGGTGCTTTCGCCCTTCGCCGCCGGCGCCACGTTGCGCTGGCCCGCGATCGAGGGCGCCGATGGCTACACCGTCTATCGCAGCCCGCGACCACGGTTCGACCGCTCCGAGGTCACCGATGTTTTCCACTCGCCGACCAACACGTTCACCGATGACGCCGCCGTCGGCGGCACGACGTATTATTACCGCGTCTCGGCCCACGACGGTTGGGGCGAGGGCGTGTGGTCCTTGGTCGCCGTCGGCGGCCTGAATCCCGCCACGCCGGTTTTGCCCGCGCCGACGCTCCACAGCCTCGGTGAAACCAACGCCTCGCTCGTCGCCTCTTGGGACGCGGTCGCCGGCGCGGAGGGCTATCGCGTGGGCTTGGGCGCGTCGCCCGACGGACCCTTTGTCTGGACCGATGCCGGCATCGCGCGTCACTGGACTTTGTCCGGGCTGCAAAACGGCGAGACCGCCTACGTCACCGTGCATGCCTACTGCCGTGACGGACGCGGCCCCGACGCGCCTGTCCGGCCAGGAACGCCGCTCGCGCCAGGTCGGAACGCCGTGCTCGCCGCCTGGGAGGCCGGCACGCTGATCTACGGCGGCCATCTCGAGAATCCCCCGCGGGTTCTGCCCGTCGCACGCCACTTGCTCGCGGTCGGTGCCGGCGACGTGACGCGCGGCCCGGGCCTGATGCTCGAGATGAACAACTACGGGTTTAATCCCGGCACCGGCGCCGATGGAGGCTGCCACTACGACGGAAAGTTGCCGTTTCAGCCGGTGAACGACGGGGGGAATTTCGGCGCCGCCGGCGGAGGTTCTCCCGCCGACGCCATCGCCCGTCAGCTCTATCTTGGTTGGTCCATCACGCCGGCCGAGGGCCAGTCGCTTTCGATCAGCGGGCTCGACACGGGCTTTCAATATTCCTTCGGCGGCCATGCGCTCGAAGTCCTGCTGCGCTACCGCGTGGGCTCGGGCGAGTGGCGCGATGTGCCGGCCGCCGGCTACGCCGTGACGCCGGGCTACTGGTTGTTCAACGACCTCTCCCTCGCGCTTTCCGGCGAAACCGCCCTGCAGGACGTTCGGCAACCGGTCGAACTGCGCCTCTACGTTTACGGGACGGGCGACGACGCGCGTTGGCATCCGGCTGAGCTGGTCCGCTCCACGGGGGAGGATTTGATTCTGCGCGGCACCTACCAAACCGTGGCCGCGCCCGGCCGTGTGGACGGACTGCGCACCGTCGCCGGTCGCCACCGGCTGGCCGTTTCGTGGACGCCGGTGCCGGGCGCGGAAAGCTATACCCTTCGCTGGGGCCCCGCGTCTGGCGGCCCTTACCCGGCGAGCCAGACCGGTCTCGGCCAGGCCCTCGCCGTGATCGACGCGCTCCCCGACGGCGCGCCGTGTTATTTTCTGGTCGAGGCCGACAACATCTTTGGCACCGGCCCGGCCTCGGTCGAGTCCGCCGCGACTCCGCTCGATGCGCGGGAAGCGTGGCGAGCTCTCGCATTTTCCCCTCGGCAGATCGCCGACGGTCTGGCCGCCGATGCGGCCGATCCGGACGGCGATGGATTGGCAAACCTGCTCGAATATGCGTTTGGCTCCGATCCGCTGCGATCGGACGGGGCCGCACCGGTCTCGGCCTCGCGGACGGGCGCGCCATCTCGGCTGGCGGTTACCTTTCCGCTCCTCGCCGACCGCCCGGACATCACCCTCACCGTGGAAAGTTCGAGCGACCTCGCCACGTGGTTCCCGATCGCCCGCAGCGTGGCCGGCGGAGCGGTGCGAGCGTTGACGAACACCGTAACCGTGGAGGGTGGGGCAGCCGCTCCGGCCACGGTGACCGTGTTTGACGACTTGGCCCGGCCCATCGCCCTGGAGAGTTTTTTGCGAATCCGCGTATCAACTCCCTGACTCGGAAACGGCCTCTTCCGAAGACAAAGAGGGCGTGATTATGCTGAAGTGGCCTTAGAACACCGGGTTTCCGAGACCGAGGTGCAGGTGGCTTACTGAAGCGGACCGGCAAGAGGGCCAAGCTTGGGGTCGACAAGGAACCAGTGAAGCACGCCATTGCGGCTGGCGCGTTTGCCGGCTTTGGCGTCGGGAAACTGCTTTTGGATTTTCTTCAACATCGCCGCCTGCGGCGCGGGCAAAGCTCCGTCCGCCGGGGTGAAATCTGCGAGCCAGGCGGCGTGGGGCGGTTGGGCGGGTTTGCTCATCGATGAGGAACAGGCGAAGAGGAGGGCAGGGTGCCTCACGAGTCGATGCTTCTGTGCTTCTATGATACCCGTGGGCGGATCGGCGGCTCTTGGCCGAACCCCCTCGGCTAAGCGTGTGCGATGGTTTTGCTCAGGACGATGCTTTGAAGGGCAGGCGAGCCCGGGGCCTTGTCTAGGATGAACCCGTGCTTTTCGTAAAAGCGACGGGCTCTTTCGTTGGCCGTAAAGACTTCCGCGCGGATCTTATCGAATCCGTGGTTTTCGGCCGTGCGGAAAACAAGGTCGAGCAACGCGTCCGCGACCCCGCCCCCGCGCAGCGCGGGCGCGAGCCAAACCTGGATCATCTCCCCCTGCCTGGATCCATCGGCGTCGCGATAAAGCGAGGCGAGGCCGACCGGTTCGTCCTTCCTCAGCACGACGAACGTAAAGCGATCCGATCCTTCCGCCGCGGCGTCCGCTTGGGCGGCCCAGCTTTCCGGGCTTCGCTGCGAGGCGGATTCGTAGCTGGTCGAGAAGGCCTCGGGCGCATCGTGCAAAGCGGCCAGACGCACCTGTCGGTAGAGCGCCCCCTCTCCGCTGGCCAGTCTTCGAATCGTGATCATGGATGTATTTGGCTCAAGTGCTTCGGATCCCGCGCACGAGGCAGGCTCTTGCGTCGTCCTGCCCGTTCAAGTCGTGATATCGAGCCGCCGGTGATTTGAAGGATCAACCAACCGCGTCCCGACGCCATCGGCTCTGCCGAAATTGGATTCGGCCTCGCCCCGTTCCGGTTTTTTGAGCCGCTAATTTTAAAGTTCTTCCGGGGCCAAAATAGAAAGCCCGTCCACGGTGTGGACGGGCTGCTTTATCAAGGTGAGTCAGGACTTTTAGGCGCGGCGGCGACGGCGACCGGCCACGAGGCCCAAGGCACCCAGTCCCGCGTAGATCGCGGCGCTGGAGGGCTCGGGAATGGGGGCGGCCACTTCCGCGACCGGGAAAGCCAGCAAGACGGCCGTTCCCGCGGCGAAGCTGAAGCCGACATGCTGGCCGTTGATGCCGGAGACGGCATACGGGTTGCTGTTAATCACCTCTCCCTGCATCGTCACCGTAGGGGAGCCCCACGTGGCGCCGGTCAACGCGGTCTGAACATCGGACAGGTCCGGCGTGAAGGTTCCGGACGTGACGGTCGACAGCTCATAGTTCAACACGTCGGACACGTCGTTGCTCTGTTGAATTCCCGAGCTGTTGGAAAGGAACACGTCGACCAGATTCACGCCGTTGATGCGGCCGCTGATGTTTTCCTCGACGCCACCACCCATCGCCAAGACGTAGTAGGTGTTTTCCCCTTCCTGCAGATCGAAGCTGAAGCTCGAGGCCTCGCTGAGCTGATTCTGCCAGACCGAATTATTTTGATAGATCGAACGCGTGATCGAGGTGGAGGTGCCCGCGTAGACGGCAAAATCGTTGTCTGCGACCAGTTGAATCGAGATCGCCTTCACGGAGGGAACGAGCGACATCGCGAAAAGACCGAGCACGGAAGCTGCAAGCTTTTGGTTTTTCATGACTTTTTTTGGAGGGTATTGGTAGTTAAGGGACTGATTCAGTTGATGAATCGGGCTAATGAATGCAACGGTTTTTACAATTCCTATCATTCGGGTTATGGAAATTGGATTCGGCCTCCCGGGTAGCCGGGCAGGGGAAGGCGGCAGGCCCGCAATTTTAGCGCGAGCAGATAGGTCGCGGTGGGAACCGTAACAACCAAGCCGGGGCAAGATCACCCTTCTGGTATAGCAGGGCATCCAGATAAACCGTTCGCTAACGCTTAATCTGTGTCGATTGCCTGATCACGGGCCTCCGTGCTATTTCTGCCACGAAACACGGACTGACCCTATTCGCTCGGCCCTGACCGAGGTGAAGAACGAGTTTGTGAAGATGTGGAGAAAAAACGTGGC
>JACCDZ010425306.1_pt1 | contig 52266 bp, 44 predicted proteins | sample 7449551 | NCBI WGS metagenome assembly JACCDZ01 (sample SAMN15323452, study PRJNA562643) | freshwater metagenome | isolation source: river surface water | place: USA:Blue River Watershed | collected 2017-08-18 | reverse complement strand
CTGGGTAAAGCTGCATCTTCAAACTGAACTTATGCAGGGTAAAACAGCCGATGCGGAACATAAATTCACCACGCCAGCTCATCATAAAATGATGCCTAAACGTATGAAAAATAGTGTTCAACTGCTAAGCCCGCGCCACAAAAACTATACTCAAATCATTGTTAAATGCCCTGATCGCCCAGGATTGCTAGCGGCTCTTTGCTATTTTCTTGAACTCAACCAGCTGAATATCATCCGTGCACGCATACACACATCAGGTCCATCAGTTGAAGATACTTTCTACATTACAGATAACAACGATGAGCCCATCATCAAACAGAGCAGGATGCAGCTTTTGGAACATAGATTTTTAAAGTACCTTAAAGCTTAGACTTTTCCCAAATCTCAAAATCAAAATCACATTCGTTGTTTTCATCTTTAGTATAGTGACGATTGCCAATGCGCTTAAATTGACACTTATCCCAGTCTGGGAAGAACGCATCTGCTGCTTTGGTGGTATTTACTCTGGTAATATACAAACGGTCTATAAATGGCAGAAATGCCTGATAAATTTCGGCTCCACCGATAATAAAAATTTCATAGTGTGGCTTGTCCTTTGCCAGAGTAAGAATATGATCTATATCGTGCACGATGGCACATCGATCTTGCCTGTAGTTTTTTTGTCGAGTGAGGATAATGTTTTTGCGATTAGGTAGTGCTCGACCAATTGAATCAAAGGTTTTGCGACCCATTACGATGTAGTTGTTTTCGGTAAGCTTTTTGAAATTTTTTAAATCGTCGGAGAGTTTCCACGGTAAGCTGTTTTTAATACCGATGCCTTGATTCTGATCATAAGCAACAATAATGGATAACATAAAATCTGCCTTCTCACGTGAGGGAATTGGGTGGTGTTTATTGTAGCGAAAATTTGCAGCCAAGGGGTAAAAATTTGGTGCTTAGGTAGGCAATCAAAACCTTGCGCTGTCTAGTTTGCAACCTGTTTATGGGTGGCGGCAAATTCTTTGAAAAAGTGCTTGACCGAGTTTGCTAAATCCGATTTAATATGCGGCATTGGCCAGATAGCTCAGTCGGTAGAGCAGAGGACTGAAAATCCTCGTGTCGGCAGTTCGATTCTGCCTCTGGCCACCATCGTGGAATATTCGGAGCATAGCGCAGTTTGGTAGCGCATCTGGTTTGGGACCAGAGGGTCGGGGGTTCGAATCCCTCTGCTCCGACCATGGTTACCGTCAATGGCGGATAGAGAAAATGCGCCCGTAGCTCATCTGGATAGAGCATCGGCCTTCTAAGCCGAGGGTAGCAGGTTCGAATCCTGCCGGGCGTACCATTGAGTTTATGGTGGGCGTAGCTCAGTTGGTAGAGCCCCGGATTGTGATTCCGGTTGTCGTGGGTTCAAGTCCCATCGTTCACCCCAGTCTTTGCGGACGTGGCGAAATTGGTAGACGCACTGGATTTAGGTTCCAGCGGGTAACCGTGGGAGTTCGAGTCTCCCCGTCCGCACCAAATAATCATCTTATAACGCCTCAAATCATCTCTTGGTCTTCATTGGTTTATATTGAAGCTAACTATGGAGCATTCCTCCTTTGCAAGAAACCTTCTATGAAGCAGTCTGAGCAGAGTTCAAGGTGCGTTTTTTTACTGTTAAACCTCCATGAACCACTTGCTAAAGACGTCAAAATTATATATGGTGGCAGCCTTGAACCGTCCAATGCCAATAAGCTGTTAAACCTGGCTGATGTGGATGGGGGTTAAAGAGGTGCTTCTCTTTCAGTGAGTACCTCTGAAAGTGTTAAACAGGTAAAATAGGCAAAACAAGTAAAATGCTAGCGTTAGTGATAACTGTACATATTGTTGTGGCAATACTAATCGTGGGATTAGTTCTATTGCAACAGGGCAAGGGCGCGACGATGGGCGCATCTTTTGGATCAGGGGCTTCTCAGACGGTTTTTGGCAGCCGCGGAGCTGCGCCATTTATGTTTAAATTTACCGCTTTTTTGGTCGCTGTTTTCTTTGTTACAAGCATAAGTTTGAGCTATATTGGCAAGCAAAATGCAAACAAGGGCGCAGGGACTCAAGCATCAAGCGGTGTATCACAAGCCGACTATCAAAAGCAGCAAGCAGCGCAACAAGCTTTAATTGATCAAGCAAAAGCCACAGATAAAAAAGCAGAAAGTGGCACAAGCACATTGCCAATGAGCCAGCTACTGCAAGCACCTGCGGCTAAAGAGCGAACTGGTAAAGAATCTGCTACTGCAGATAAAACGAAGAAGCCAGCGGTTGATAAAGGTGAAGTGGCGCCTGCGTCAACAAAATAAAAAAGTTTATTTTGCCAAAGTGGTGGAATTGGTAGACACGCCATCTTGAGGGGGTGGTGAGTATCACTCGTGCGGGTTCGAGTCCCGCCTTTGGCACCAAAAATAAAGGATCTAAGCATGTTGCAATATAGTGTGTATCATCAGTTTCTGCCGATTCTCGTTTTTTTAATCGTCGCAGTTGTAATCGCATTAGCCATGGCGGTTGGGGGCAAAATCCTTTCGATTATCGTCGGAGTGAACAAACCGAATCCTGAGAAAAATGCGCCATTTGAATGTGGTTTTGCGGAGTTTGAAGATGCGCGCATCAAGTTTGATGTGCGTTTTTATCTAGTCGCCATTTTGTTTTTAGTCTTTGATCTTGAGGTGGCTTTTATGATCCCCTGGGGCGTGCTCGTGCGCGATAGTGGCGGCAGCGGTATTTCGTGGGCAGCATTTGTTGCAATGATGATCTTCTTATTTATTCTCTTGATTGGATTTATCTATGAGTGGAAAAAGGGAGCACTGGAATGGGAGTAGAAGAAGGCATTAATAACCATAAAGGCTTTATTACTGCCAGTGCCGACTCCCTGGTAAACTGGGTACGCACGGGTTCTTTGTGGCCAGTAACTTTCGGTTTGGCATGTTGTGCGGTTGAGATGATGCACGCGGGCGCTGCGCGCTATGATCTGGATCGCTTTGGGATCGTTTTTCGCCCCAGTCCGCGTCAATCAGATGTATTGATTGTGGCAGGAACCTTGTGCAATAAAATGGCACCAGCACTACGTAAAGTTTATGATCAAATGCCCGATCCTAAATGGGTTATCTCTATGGGCTCCTGTGCCAATGGTGGCGGTTATTATCATTACTCCTATTCAGTGGTTAGGGGGTGTGATCGCATTCTGCCTGTGGATATCTATGTTCCAGGTTGTCCGCCCACAGCTGAGGCACTTATTTATGGAATTATTCAGCTACAAAACAAAATCAAGCGTACTAATACGATTGCGAGGAAATAGCAATGTCCTTAACGCAAGAATTTATTGATGATTTAACGAATGATCTTAAGGACTATTTCTTATCGGCTACCTTTGCCTACGGTGAATTCACGGTTGAGCTTGATAAGCAAAACTTAGTCAGGGTGATGACTCGATTGAAAGGTGTATTTAAGTTTGAGCAGCTTGTTGATGTTTCTGGTATAGATTATTTGAGTTACGGCGAAGATGAGTGGAAAACACAAAGTGCGACGAGCACGGGGTTTTCGCGTGGTGTTGTCAATGGCGAACTGTTACATAAAGAGCCAAACAAGGGTAAGAAGCGTTTTGCTGTAGTTTATCACTTACTGAGTGTGGCGCTTAATATTCGTCTACGCGTCAAAGTCTTTTTAGATGAATATGATTTAATGCTGCCAAGTGTTGTCGATATCTGGCCTTCAGCCAATTGGAATGAGCGTGAAGCCTTTGATATGTTTGGCTTTATTTTTGTGGGTCACCCTGATTTGCGCCGAATTCTCACGGATTATGGTTTTGTGGGGCATCCGTTTAGAAAAGATTTCCCGCAAAGTGGATATGTTGAGATGCGTTATGATGAAGCACAAAAGCGCGTGGTTTACGAACCAGTAGAAATTGATCCACGGGTGACTACTCCAAAGGTTATTCGTCAAGATAACCGTTACTTAGATGAAGAGTAATTGAGAATACTATGGCTGAATTTAAAAACTATACGATGAACTTTGGACCTGTGCACCCGGCAGCTCATGGGGTATTGCGTCTGGTATTGGAGTTAGATGGTGAGGTAGTTGTTCGCGCTGATCCGCATGTTGGGCTCTTACATAGAGGTACGGAAAAGCTTGCGGAATCTAAGCCATTTAATCAAAGCATCGGCTATATGGATCGTTTGGATTATGTGTCGATGATGTGTAATGAGCACGCGTATGTACTTGCGATTGAAAAACTTTTGCAAGTTGAAGTGCCAAAGCGTGCGCAATATATCAGGGTAATGTTCGCTGAAATTACCCGCATTCTCAATCATCTGTTATGGACCGCGGCAAATAGCCTGGATTTGGGCGCGATGACGATGTTCTTATACGCATTTCGTGAGCGTGAAGATCTATTTGACTGCTATGAAGCCGTGTCGGGTGCTAGAATGCACGCGACCTATTTCCGTCCAGGTGGTGTTGCGCGTGATCTGCCTTTGCAGATGCCAAAATATGAGAAATCGCGTTTTACTTCCAAAAGCAAGTTAAAAGCAATTAATAAAAACCGTCAAGGTTCGCTCTTGGACTTTATATGGGATTTCACCGAGCGCTTTCCAAAGTGCATTGATGAATATGAGAACTTATTGACAAATAACAGAATCTGGAAACAGCGCACAGTCGGTATTGGCGTGGTTACGAAAGAGCGTGCCAAGGCGCTGGGCTTTGGTGGTCCCATGTTAAGAGCCTCGGGCGTTGCCTGGGATCTGCGCAAAAAACAGCCTTATGATGTTTATGATGAGGTGGAGTTTGATATTCCTGTGGGTAGCAAGGGTGATTGCTATGATCGCTACCTGGTGCGAATGGCTGAAATGCGCGAGTCGAATAAGATTATTCGCCAATGTGTTGAGTGGTTACGCAGCAATGAAGGTCCGATTATGGCGCCAAATCATAAAGTCACACCTCCCAGGCGTGATGAGATGAAGAATAGCATGGAGGCGTTAATCCACCATTTTAAACTGTTTTCTGAGGGCTATTGCGTCCCAGAAGGCGAGGTTTATGTAGGGACTGAACATCCAAAAGGTGAGTTTGGCATTTATTTGGTGTCAGATGGCGCCAATAAACCCTATCGCCTGAAAATCAGAGCGCCTGGGTTTACGCATTTAAGCTCGATGAATGAAATGTTAAGCGGTCATATGTTATCAGATGTGCCAGCGATTATTGCCACACAAGACATCGTGTTTGGCGATGTAGATAGATAAGTTTAGGGTTTGTCTATGTTAAATAAAAAAGAAATTTTCCCCGCGCATATCACAGAACTCCTGGAGAACTGGGAAAAGCGCTACCCAGTCAACCAGAAGAGGTCAGTTATTATTCCAGGCTTGCATGTATTGCAAGATTATAATAATGGGTATTTGAGCGAAGAGTTGATGGAAAAGCTCGCGCAGTATTTAGAAGTGCCGCAAGCTTCGGTTTATGAGGTGGCAACTTTTTATAGCATGTATGATTTGCATGAGGTTGGCAGGCATAAGCTTAACGTGTGTACAAATTTATCGTGTATGTTAAACGGTGCTAAGAAAATCATGACTCACATCGAGAATCGACTTCGGATTAAAGCGGGCGAAACAACGGCTGATGGTCGCATTACCTTAAGATCGGTTGAATGCCAAGGAGCGTGTTGTGGCGCGCCGATGCTCGAAATGGATAAGGTTTTTTATGAAAATCTAAGCATTGCAAAAGTTGACCAAATTATTGATTCTTTGGAGTAATAGATGGCGAATGAAGTTTGTTTTAGAACCTTGCATCTTGAACGACCATGGTCGCTAAAGTCCTATGAATCTGTTGGTGGATACTCGTATTGGAAAAAAATTTTAGATGAGAAAATTCCGCCTGAAGTCATTATTGCGGAACTAAAAAAATCGGGTCTTCGTGGGCGCGGGGGAGCGGGATTTCCGACAGGGCTTAAGTGGAGCTTTATGCCACGAAATGTTCCTGGACAAAAATATGTCGTGTGTAATTCCGATGAGGGGGAGCCAGGGACTTGCAAGGATCGTGAGATTCTACGTAACAACCCACATCAACTCATTGAAGGCATGGCGATTGCGGGCTATGTGACGGGCTCAACAGTAGGTTACAACTATATTCGCGGCGAGTTTTATGAGCCGATAGCACGCTTTGAAGCAGCACTCAATGAGGCGCGCGCCATGGGACTCATTGGTTTTAATTTGCGTAGTTCAGGGGTTGATTTCAACTTATACTGCTCGATTGGAGCTGGTGCTTATATTTGTGGTGAGGAAACAGCATTACTCAACTCATTGGAAGGGAAAAAAGGATTGCCAAGATTTAAACCCCCTTTTCCTGCAAGTAAGGGCTTATATGATTGCCCCACCAATATTAATAACACTGAAACTTACGCTTCTGTGCCGCCGATTTTAGAGCGTGGCGGTGAGTGGTTTCAGAAACTGGGTACCGAGAAAAGTGGTGGAACTAAATTGTTCTGCGTCTCAGGACATGTGAATTCTCCTGGGGTGTTTGAAATTGGTTTAGGCACGCCGTTTAAGGATTTACTAGCGATGGCAGGAGGCGTGCGTGGTGGCAAAAAAATCAAGGCGGTGATTCCAGGTGGCAGTTCATGTAAAATTCTCACGGGAGATGAGATGATGAATCTCACCATGGACTATGAAGCGATTGGGCAGGCAGGATCAATGCTTGGTTCAGGTGCGGTTGTTGTCTTAGACGAAGACACGTGCATGGTTGAACTGTTGGCACGCCTGGCTGAATTTTATTATGAAGAATCCTGTGGACAGTGCACACCTTGCAGAGAGGGTACTGGATGGTTGGCAAGAACTCTGGATCGTATTTTGCATGGTGAAGGTAATCTCAAGGATATCGATAATCTCACGCGTGTCGCCTCGAATATTGAAGGAAATACGATTTGTGGTTTGGGGGATGCCGCGGCATGGCCTGTGCAAAGTTATATTAAAAAGTTCAGACATGAGTTTGAGGCAATGATTAAATATAAAGGTGGCGTCGTAGTAAGCGCTTAATTGTAGTGGGGTTATGTGTTTTCGACTACCCCGCCTCGCAAGCCTGACCACTTTGAAGTAGTCAGGCAAGCTCGGCACCCCTTCACTAGTGAAGGGGAATTGGAGCGGTCAATTTTGTAAAAGTCGTTGTATGAGGCAAAGGCATGTAAAATTCCCCTTCGTTAGCGAAGAGGGCGAAGCCTGTCTTGGAGAGCATAAACTGCTTTATGCTCTCAAGGCTGAGCGCTGTAAGCTCTGCGTGCAGCTGGAGGACAATGCGAAGCGGACGGGGTAGTATTAGAAAATGACCTCAAAAATAAACATAATTGATAAAGGGTGACTCCCGTGTCAGAAAAACAAGTAACGAAACAATTGAGTATTGAAATCAATGGGCAGTCATATGCGGTGAGTCCTGGTGAGATGATCATTGAGGTGGCGGATAGGCATGGCATTTATATTCCCCGCTTTTGTTATCATAAAAAACTCTCAGTGGCAGCCAATTGCAGAATGTGCCTGGTTGAAGTCGAAGGGGCAAGAAAACCGTCTCCTGCGTGTGCCACCCCCATTATGGATGGCATGAAGGTCTTTACCAAATCACCAACAACTATTTCTTATCAAAAGAAAGTTATGGAATTCTTACTCATTAATCACCCACTGGATTGTCCTATTTGCGATCAAGGTGGCGAGTGCGAGTTGCAAGATATTGCAATAGGTTATGGAGATGACGTTTCCAAGTACCACGAAACAAAGCGCGTATTTGATGATCCAAGTTTAGGTTCATTGATTGCCACTGACATGACGCGCTGTATTCAGTGCACGCGTTGTGTCCGCTTTGGTGAAGAAATCAGTGGCGATAAGGAGCTTGGCGCCATGGGGCGCGGAGACCACACCCAAATTAGCACCTATGTGGCAAAAACCGTTAATTCAGAGCTTTCAGGTAATATTATTGATCTGTGTCCCGTTGGGGCTCTGACCTCGAAGCCCTTTAGATTCCAGGCTCGTGCCTGGGAGTTGCAGCAATATCCAACGATTTCAGCGGCTGATGCGGTGGGGGCAAATATCTATGCGCATGTCAGACGTAACCAGCTGATGCGCGTTGTGCCCAAAGAAAATGAAGCAGTTAATGAGACATGGCTTGCCGATAAAGACCGTTTTTATTATACCGGCGTTTATAGTGAGGATCGCCTAACTGAGCCCATGATCAAGAAGAATGATCGTTGGGTTGAAGTGTCTTGGGAAGAAGCCCTAGATTTTATTAAAGTCGCGATTGAAGAGACCAAGGCACAGGATGGGGTAAATAGCATTGCAGCCCTTGCCTCTGAGTCGGCAACGACAGAATCGCTTTACTTACTGCAAAAACTGATACGCCAAATTGGTTCAAATAATATTGATACGCGCTTAAAACAAGGGGCGCATAAAACTTCACTGCATACTGGAGTTGGTTTTGATTGCCTCCTGGATGAAATTGAAAATGCTGATGCGGTCTTACTCGTTGGCAGCTACCTGCGTAAAGAGATTCCCTTGATTAATCATCGCGTTCATACGGCGTTCAAAAAGGGTTCCAGGGTATTTGCGTTAAATAGTCAGTACTATGATTTCAACTATGATGTTGAAACGATGCAAATCGAAGCGAATGAGCTTATTTATGCGCTGGCAAACCTGGTAAAGGCGGTATCTCAAAAAATTGCCACGCCTATTCAATCGACACAAGTTAAGAAAGTGATCGATAGCGTGGAAAGCTTGCCTGAGATTGAGGCGTTGGCAGCAGAGTTGATTTCCAGAGAAAATCCTGTACTTATTTTGGGATTTGATGCGATTTTGAATAAAGATTTTGCCGGAATTTGTGCGTTATTTAGCGAATTAAAACAACTGCTTCATGCAAAAGGTGGGGTGCTTAGCTTTGGTGCCAATGCCAGGGGTGCTCTACTGACTGGAGCAGCTTCAGAGTATTTGCCTGGAGGTCTTGAAAATCTGCAATCAGGAATGTCTGCTTCGTCAATTTTAAGTGCCAACACAAAACTGCTATTAACTTTCGGGATTGAACCCGAGTTGGATTATATCGATGGACGGAAAACGCTGGAAGCACTCAAGGCGATTGACATTGTTGCGGTATTTTCTGCTTACGCAACCGATGCGATGCGCGAATATGCCGATATCATATTGCCCATTTGCACACACTTTGAAGAAGATGGCTCATTTATTAATATTGTGGGACAAACACAACGCTTTAAGGCGGTTATTCCACCCTATGAAGCAAGTAAGCCATTATGGAAAGTATTGCGTGTATTAGCAAACTTGCTGGCACTTGATGGCTTTAGCTATCAATCGCTTGATGAGATTTATCAGGAATATGCCGCAATTGAAAAAGTCATGCCCCAAATTAACCCTGATAACTTACTAAGCAATGCTTTGCCAGAGCTTCAGGAGGGCTATACGGTGCTACCTGCCATTTCTATGTATAGCACCTTTGATACCTTAAGGCGTGGGAAGCCGTTACAAACAACCAAAGATGCTGCTTATTATCGAGCTTTGCGGATCTCAACGAAGTTTGCACAGCAAAAGTCACTGCAATCATCGACGAGAGCCATAGTGTCGATAGATGGTGAATCGGTTGAGCTTGGTGTCCTCATTGAGGAAGGTTTAGCGGCAAATACGATTATTGTGCCATTTCAACTTATGTCTCCTTGTCGCACTAAGTGGGCAAATGTTACAATCACGCCAGTTAAAACAGAGGTGGTGAGCGCATGATTTTAGATATTATATGGATTGTCCTTAAGGTCTTGTTGATTGTCGTTCCTTTGATTCTAGTCGTAGCGTACTATACCTATGCGGAGCGTAAAGTCATTGGCTATATGCAGGATAGAGTGGGTCCGAATCGCGTGGGCTCGTTTGGTCTTTTGCAACCGATTGTTGATGCGGTGAAACTGCTCCTAAAAGAAATCATCGTCCCTACGAAGTCAAACCGTTACTTATTTTTTATTGCACCAATGCTGGCATTTGCGCCTGCTTATGCCGCCTGGGCAGTAGTCCCATTTGGAAAGGGACTGGCACTTGCTGATATAAACGCAGGTGTTTTGTATATTTTGGCCATGACGTCCATTGCTGTTTACGGGGTGATTATTGCCGGTTGGGCGTCAAACTCTAAGTATGCAATGTTTGGCGCGTTGCGCGCAGCAGCTCAGGTGGTGTCATATGAGTTAGCGATGGGGTTTGCGATTATTGGGGTGTTGATTGCCGCAGGCTCACTTAATCTCAGTACAATTGTTGAAACACAACAAGGCGGTATCTGGCACTGGTACTTTATCCCATTATTCCCTCTGTTTATTATTTATTTTATCGCGGGTGTTGCAGAAACTGGACGCGCGCCCTTTGATGTGATTGAAGGCGAGTCTGAGATTATCGCAGGACACCATGTTGAGTATTCAGGTGCGCGCTTTGCTTTATTTTTTTTGGCGGAATATGCCAATATGATCTTGATCAGTCTATTAACAGCCGTGTTTTTCTTAGGTGGCTGGATGTCTCCATTTGATGGCATCCCCCTATTAGATCAATTCTTTAGTTTTGTCCCTGGAATGATTTGGCTGTTTTTAAAGACGGGTATCTTCATGTTTATGTATTTGTGGATTCGCGCTACTTTCCCAAGATACCGTTACGATCAGTTAATGCGTTTGGGCTGGAAAATATTTATTCCAGTGACATTAGTATGGGTTATTTTTGTGGCTTTCATGGTTAAACTTGGCTTAGGTCCTTGGTGGTAGGAGATTTATTAATGTTTAAAGCGATCAAACGCTATTGTCAGACCTTTTTGCTATGGGAGCTGCTAAAGGGTCTTAAGATTACGGGGAAGCACTTTTTTACCCGTAAAGTAACGGTACAATATCCAGATGAGAAGACCCCGCAATCAGGCAGGTTTCGCGGTCTGCATGCTTTAAGACGCTATGAAAATGGTGAGGAGCGCTGCATTGCCTGCAAATTGTGTGAGGTGGTGTGCCCCGCGCTCGCAATTACCATTGAAGCTGAACCACGCGAAGATGGCTCAAGGCGCACAACAAAATATGAAATTGATTTGTTTAAGTGCATCTTTTGTGGCTTTTGTGAGGAGTCATGTCCTGTGGATTCGATCGTTGAGACACGCGTGTTTGAATATCATTTTGAAAATCGTGGTGAAAATATTTTGACCAAGGCAAAACTCCTGGCAATAGGGGATAAATATGAAAAAGAAATTGCCCAGGATCGTGAAGCAGATAAGGCATTTAGGTAGGAACAGATGAGTGTTAATATTATCTTTTATGTATTTGCAGGGCTGACTGTTTTAGGGGCGCTGTTGGTCATCAGTGCCAAAAATCCAGTGCGCGCCGTTATCGCGAAAGTTTTTACTTTCTTTGCAGCCGCGGGCGTATGGCTGACGATGCAACAGGAGTACCTGGCACTACTTTTGATCGTGGTTTATGTCGGTGCGGTATTGGTGATGTTCCTGTTTGTGGTGATGATGCTGGATATCAATATTGTCATCAAACAGAAAAAATGGGTGCTTTACTGGCCGATCGTCATTTTACTGTGTGCTTGCCTTGCATTATTGATTTCAATCGTTGTGAGTCATACGTTTGCAGATAAAACGATGACAGGAGGCTTGGGCACAGTTGAGAGTCTGGGAGCTGAGATGTTTTCAAATAAATATCTTTATGCCTTTGAGCTTGCGGGCATGATTCTGTTGGCAGCAATGGTGGCAGCAATCACGCTGACCTTTCGTGGTAAAAAGCCAGGCAATAAATCGATTAATCCAAGCGTACAGATTAAAACGCAAGCCAAAGATCGCTTGAGCATGGTTAAAATGAAAGTAGAAAAAAGCGCAAAAGAAGCACAACAGAAATCTGATCAGGGAGAGCCTAAATGACTAGTATTCCCATACCTGTTACTCATCATTTAATTTTCAGTGCGATTATTTTTTCATTGAGCATTGCTGGTATTATCATTAATCGTCGTAACTTGCTGATTTTACTGATGTCCATTGAACTCATGCTACTTGCAGTTAATACTAACTTTATCGCCTTTTCGAGTATGCTTGCGCAAAGCACAGGCGATGTATTTGTATTCTTTATTTTAACAGTAGCTGCGGCTGAAGCGGCAATAGGGCTTGCGATTGTTGTCGTACTTTTTAGGACACGTAAAACAATCGATGTCAGTCAACTTAATACACTAAAAGGCTAAGACGATGGGAATTGATTTTATTATTGCGATGCTTATCCTAGCTCCTGCCCTTGGCTCGATTGTAGCGGGATTTTTCTCGAAAAAAGTGCAATTGACAGGTGTTAGTTGTATTACCACAGGTCTTGTCATTTTATCCTTCGTATTAAGTCTGGTATTGGCACTAGGCGTATATCTGAATAATGAAGTTTATACGGCGACTTACTTTAACTGGGCATTATTCCCAAGCTTAGGTATGAAAGTGAGCTTCACCGTTGATAAGTTGTCTGTATTTATGATGTTGATCGTGACCTTTGTATCGGCTCTTGTGCATATCTATTCCATTGGATACATGAAGGGTGAGGCAGGTTATGCGCGCTTTTTTGCCTATATTTCTGGCTTTACTTTTGCGATGCTATGCCTCATTATGGGCAATAACTTCCTATTGTTATTCTTTGGCTGGGAGGGCGTTGGACTTTTTTCATATTTATTGATCGGGTTTTACTTTGACAAAGATTCTGCCAATGAGGCGAGTTTACGTGCTTTTATTGTGAATCGCGTTGGTGATCTTGGATTTTTGTTGGGTATTGCCGCGGTAATTTATTATTGCAATTCGATGGATTACAGTACTGTATTTACAGAGGTGACTAATCTGGATAACACTCGGATGATCTCCTTTTTAGGTATGGAGTTTAGTCCGATTACCTTGATGTGTGTCTTATTGTTTATTGGGGCGATGGGTAAATCGGCACAGTTTCCATTACATACCTGGCTAGAAGGTTCAATGGAAGGTCCAACTCCCATATCCGCCTTGATTCACGCGGCGACCATGGTAACTGCTGGGGTGTTTATGGTGGCGCGCTTATCTCCGATGTTTGTGCATTCAGCAGCAGCACTTAGTTTTGTGATGATTATTGGGGCGATCACCTGTTTGTTTATGGGGCTTGTCGCGATTGTCCAGATGGATATTAAACGTGTGATCGCTTATTGTACCCTATCGCAATTGGGTTATATGATGGTGGCACAAGGGGCGTCAGGATTCTCAATTGGCATGTTCCATTTAATGACGCACGCGATGTTTAAGGCGCTTCTATTTCTGGCGGCAGGCTCAGTCATCGTAGCCCTCCACCATGAACAGGATATGCGCAAGATGGGTGGCTTAAGAAAATACATGCCGATTACCTATATCTGTATGATTATTGGTGGTTGGGGACTGGCGGCAATACCCCCATTTTCAGGTTTTTTCTCCAAGGATTTAATCATTGAAGCCGTTGCAGAAACTACCCTGCCCGGGCATGAATTTGCCTATTATCTTGTATTGGCCTGTGCTTTTGTGACCTCATTCTACATCTTTAGAATGATTTTTATGACCTTTCACGGTCAACCAAGAATGGATACGCATACGAAAACGCATATTAAAGAATCTCCATGGACTATTTTGCTGCCGCTGATTCTATTGGCGATTCCATCAATATTTGCGGGAATGTTATTTTTTGAATCAGCATTAACGCCAAATTTGGCTAATGCTAACGGTTTCTTTGGTAACACAATTGCGCAATATTCCCAACCTGCTTTAGGCAATATGACGATTGTTGCAAGCCTGGCACAAGAAGCTGCAACAAAAACGCCATGGGATTACATTGCGCATTCGGTACAGACCGTGCCGTTTTGGTTGGCAATTGGCGCATTGATTCTGGCTTATATTTTTTATGTGCTTATCCCAAGCATCCCCAAAACGTTGGCTAATGTGCGTTCAGGCGTTGGAATTCTGCACTACATCCTAGTGAAAAAATATTTCATCGATGGGCTTTATAATTTGATTTTTGTCAAGGGTGTCATTTTGTTGAGTAAGTTCTTATGGATTGTGGTTGATATCTTTATGATTGATAAGACCGCAGTTCAAGGTAGTGCGGACTTGATTTATTTTGCAGGAAGAAAGATGACGCGCATGCAACGCGGTTATTTATTTGATTACGCATTGGTAATGCTTATTGGTGTGGTGGCGCTGATCACATGGCTCATCTTTTGGGTGAATTGAGGCGGGTTTAAAGGAAGATTAATATTATGTTTATAACCAACTACTTATTGAGTTTGTTAATATGGGTGCCGATTATTGGTGGTCTTATCGTGTTGGCTGCCAAGTCTCCTGATGGCAAAAAGGAAGCTGCGCGCTGGAGCGCATTAGCCGTTGCCGTTTTAACTCTGCTCCTTTGCATACCTTTATACCTTGGGTTTGACCCAACCAGTGCCAGCATGCAGTTTGTCGAACGTGTGCGCTGGTTTAGCTTGTTTGCTAATAATGATGCCGTATATTATTACTTAGGTGTGGATGGTTTTTCCGTTTTATTCATTATCTTAACAAGCTTTACCAACATCGTGATCATCCTTGCTGCATGGCGTAGTATCACAGTGAGATTAAGACAATATATGGCGATCTTCCTGATTACCACAGGACTCACCAATGCGGTATTTATGGCACAGGATACAATGCTCTTTTATATTTTCTGGGAAGCGTTACTGATTCCGACAACCTTAGGTATCGGTATCTGGGGAGGCAAGCAAAAAGCCTATGCGGCGATTAAATATTTCCTGTACACTTTTTCAGGCTCAATTTTTCTGCTTCTCGCTTTTTTGTATATTCAACAGCAAGTCGCGGCATTGCCTGGTAGCAGTTTGGTTGACAGCGGGACTTTCTCAATTCAGAACTTTATTTTCTGGGCGACACAAGTCAACAATATGGGGCAGTTAGTGAATGTTACCTTAACGGCTCAGTGGCTTTTATTTGGCGCATTTTTCTTAGCCTTTGCGGTGAAAATCCCGATGTGGCCATTGCATTCCTGGTTGCCAGATGCGCACTCTGAAGCGCCTGCTGGGGGTTCGGTGGTTCTTGCGGCATTGATGCTTAAACTTGGTGCTTATGGTTTCCTGCGCTTTGTATTGCCATTGATTCCAAGCATTACCGCGTTGTTAGACTGGTTTTTAATCGGTATATCGCTTATTGCCATCGTCTATGTTGGCATTGTTGCTATCGCCCAAACTGACTTTAAACGTCTGATTGCCTACTCATCCATCTCACATATGGGATTGGTAACCTTGGCAATGTTTTCGATTTTTTTATTGGTAGAGCATAATCCAGATCCTGTGTTGGGAATGGCAGATGCACAGCTTGCGATTCAGGGTGCAATGTTTCAGATGATAGCTCATGCGTTTTCAGCGGGTGGTATGTTTATCGGTTGTGGCTATTTATATCTGAGAATGCACACACGCAATATCGCGGATTTTCAAGGAGTGGCACGATCCATGCCAGTCTTTGCAAGCTTTTTCATGTTGTTCTGCTTGGCAAATGTAGGCTTACCAGGAACCAGTGGTTTTGTCGGGGAGTTCCTGATTATTTTAGCCGTGTTTAAATATTCGATTTGGGTAGCCTTAATTGCCGGGCTGACAATGATTATTGCTCCAGCCTATACCCTTTGGATGTATAAGCGTGTATTTTTCGGTAAAATTGTGACAACTCAGGTTGCCAATTTAAAGGACATTGCAGGACTGGAAGTTTTTGTGTTAGTGTTATTGGCGATTCCAACGATCTGGTTTGGGGTTTATCCAGAACTAATTTTACAATTATCTTCAGCGGCCTCAACACACATCATACAGGCGGCACATGCCGTGGCAATAGGGTAACGACAAATGATATTAATGAATATTTCAACGATATTTCCTGAAATCACTTTGGGTGCTGCAGCATTGGTTGTAATGCTTGCAGATTTATTCCTGGGTAAGAAAATTAAGAATATCGCCTATATCTTGACGCAGATTTCTTTGATCATTGCTGCCTGGATCTTATTGAAATCGCTGCTCACGCACGTCCATGTCGGTTTTGAAGGGCAAACCTTATCGAATGAATTAACCTTTGTTTTGCAGGAAGTTATCGTTCTTGTGGCATTTTTTGTCTTTATATATTGTAAGGAATACATCGAGGATAGGCAGTTGCCGCAAGGTGAGTTTTATGTGTTAGCCCTGTTGTCTATCTTAGGCGCGATAGTATTGACTTCAGCACATAGTCTACTCACCATCTACATTGGCTTAGAGCTTTTATCTTTGCCTCTATATGCGCTTTTGGCAATTCGTCGAGGCTTTGCCATAGGTGCGGAAGCTGCGATCAAGTACTTTGTATTAGGAGCGATTGCGTCAGGTCTCCTTCTTTATGGCATGTCGTTTATTTATGGGGTGACAGGCAGTCTGGATCTTTCAGAGATTGGTAAATTTTTAGCAACACCTGATGAAGTGCATTCAAAAATTGTGCTTATTGCAATGGTGCTGATGATTGCCACCGCCACCTTTAAACTAGGAGCTGTACCATTTCATATGTGGGTGCCTGATGTGTATGAGGGATCACCAAATGCAGTGACGGCATTTTTAGCCTCAGTACCCAAAGTGGCAGCCTTTGCAATGTTGGTAAATATTTTAATGATTGGCATGCCAGCTCAAGTGTTTGCGTGGACGAAAGTATTGACGGTGCTGGCAGTTCTTTCGATTTTCTTAGGTAATTTACTGGCGTTAGCGCAGAAAAATGTCAAACGGATGCTGGGCTATTCAACGATTTCCCATATTGGTTTTGTACTATTGGCACTGGTGCTGAAGCCAGATGCTTTTGCTGTTTCTACCGCATTATTCTACATCGTGATCTATGTGCTTACCTCGGCTGCGGCTTTTGGTGTGCTGATCGTGTTAAGCGTCAAGGGTAATGAGGTTGAACATTTGGCGGATTTTGCAGGTCTTAATCGTCGCAACCCATGGGTTGCTTTTCTGATGTTGATCGTGATGTTTTCGATGGCAGGAATCCCGCCATTATCAGGGTTTACCGCCAAACTATTTGTTATTATGGGCTTAGTTGATACAGACAATATTGGTCTGGCGATTTATGCTTTGGTCATGTCCGCGATTGCCTGTTACTACTATTTGCGCGTAATCAAATCGATGTACTTTGATCCGCCCAAAAACCAAACCCCAGTCTATGCCAACAAAGTGACGCTGTTTGGTCTGAGCATTAACGCAGGTCTTATTCTACTTCTTGGTCTATTCCCTACACTGTTGGTAGCTCTTATTGTCCCTGTTTATGGGTTGTTTTAGCCGTCTAGAAGAGGTTAATTCCAGATAGCGCTGGTTTGCACACTCTCAAAGTGCCTTTACTCCTTTTAATATAAAGCTTTGCAAGACCATATCCTTTGTTAAATTGGGCAAGCATGTTTTCCACAATCTCTTTAATATCAGGGTTTTGAGCGCTTTCATAAAGGTCCAAATTTTTTATGAATTTTTATTCCAGCTCAAGAAATGCTTGTTCTAAATCTTTTTTTAAATCTTCAATATCTTCAAAACCAAGACTTATTCTCATTAACCATCCAGACTTATCCCAGCTTTTGGGCAATCTATAACCTCTGGGGTCATCCACTGGAATCAGTAAACTTTCATGCCCACCCCAGCTATGCCCTAATCCAAAAATCTTCAATTTATTTAACATCCTATCTAAAGCCTCCTTTTTTATATGCTTAGACAATAGAAACGAGAAAACTCCTGATGCACCACGAAAATCTCTTTTCCACAAATCGTGTTGATTATGCTCCGCTAAAGCAGGGTATATAATTTCAGAAACCACAGGCTTTTTGGAAAGCCATTGAGCAATTTGCATTGCTTGATTTTGGTGAAACTTCAACCTAACGGACAAAGTCCTCAACCCCAGAATAGCGGAATAAATATCTTCGTTACCAGCGCACTGACCAGATTGTATAGTATAGGTTCTTAACGCTTCATAGCTTTCTTTATCAGAGATTATCACACCCAAAATACTGTCTGAATGACCTGTAATATACTTTGTACATGAATGAACAACTATATTTACACCTAATGGAATTGGATTCAAATTGACAGGTGTTGCCCAAGTATTATCAATAATTGAAACAATATTATTTTGCTTGCATAGTGTAGCAATTGTAGGAATGTCCTGTATTTCAAACGTCGCAGAACCAGGTGACTCCATATACACCAGGCGACTGTTAGTTCTAAATTTTGCTTTTATTTCATGCCCTATACATGGATCATAGTACTCAGCAGTTACTCCAAAACGCTCGAGTGAGTTACAAAAATTTCTTGTAGGTAAATAAACTGAATCACTAATTAATATATGGTCACCATTTTGTACAAATGCCAATATTGCTGATGTTATAGCACTAAGCCCTGAGCAGGTACATATCGCTTTATAACCCATTTCAAGAGAAGTCATAATATGCTCAAATTCTCTAGTTGTTGGGGTGCCAAAACGACCGTACGCTGGCGAGCAGTTTTTTAATTTATCACCTAGCGATCTTTCCATCTGAGCAACGTTTTTATATAAAGCGGTGGATGCTTTTTGTATTGGAGGATTAACATAACAGTGCTGATTAAGTGAGCTTTCTTTAACAAGTTTTGTATTAAGTGTATATTTATGCTTCATCATTAAAACCACGTAAATAAGTAGTTGTTGTTTTATACTTGCAATAAATAATTACTGGTAGAATAATCAATATTTGAGATGATACAACAGACCAAAAGTGACTTAAGTCTCCATTTTGAAAATAGTTATAGAGATATCCACCTATAATGCCGCTGAGCAACCCTGCTACTCCCATACTCAACCTTTGTAGTCCAAATGCAATAGAGGGGTTTTTAGGTAACGCCTCAACGACCTCGATGTCTCCTCGTAAAAGCAGAATAGACTGACCAATAGTCATGATTACTGTTCCCAATGCAGGACCTAGAGATGAATTTAATGCGATACAACAAAAGCCTAAGCCAACTAAAGCAAATCCAAGAATTAGGGTATTATGATATTGAGCATGAGTTATTTTTTTAACAAATGACAGCTGGATAAAAGATAATAATGAAAAATTAATGAACATAATTAAACCAAAAAGGTAAACACTTGCTACTGTTGAAGTATACAATCCCATAAAACTCTGGAAGTAAAAGTACAAATAAAATGACGCGAAATTAAAGAATAATGGTTGCTTTGCTCTTAAAAGTAAAGTCAACCATTTTTCATCTTGTTGCGTTGTTAGTTTAGATCCTTCTGTAATTAAGGTTAGTTTTAAGGCGGTGTCTGATACAAGGTAAAGGTGGTGGACTAGTGTCAAAACAAGAAATAGTATACCAAGACACAAAAACATCAAAGTGGCATCATTATTGATTAAAGCAGCAGCCAACAGTGGTCCTATAGCCATGCCAGCATTAAAGGCAGCGCTGCTAATTGAAATTATCCTCGGTTTCATAGATTTTTCCACACCAAAAACCATATAAGCCTTATTTGATGGCATATAAAAAGCAGAACCCAGAGCAATAAGCATTATTGCAATCGTTGTAATGAGTAAACTAAAAAAAGAGAATGTGATTAGTATGAAGCCTAGACTTCTTAAGAAAAGAGCAATTAACATTGTATTTTTTAGCCCAAATCTATTGGCAATCATTCCTCCAAAAATCCCACCACCAAACTGAACAAAAGTTGATATTGCCACAAGAAAACCAACTAGTTTCATATCAAGAGCTATACCACTATGTAGATATACAGCAAGATATGGAGTTACCATAAAACTTGCTAAAGCAAAAATGAATGAGCTAAACGTTATTATCTTGAGACTTGAGGGTAGTGACTGAAAAAAATTCCACCTTTTCATTGTATAGTTTGAAATATTCATGAACTTTTATTTCTCTATTGGATTATTTGACGAAGTTAATCCCCACTCACTCCAGGAGCCATCATAGACGGATAAATTTGTGTAATTTAACATATATCCAGCCAAAGCTAAGATACACGCCGTAACACCTGAACCACAGGTAAAAATAATGCTTTTACTTCCATCTATATTAAGGTCAATAAATTGTTGCTTTATTGCCTCTAATTCAATAAATTTTCCATTGCTTAAAAGTTGCTGAAAGGGTAAGTTTATTGAGTTGGGAATGTGTCCTGAGCGTAACGTCTTTCTTGGTTCAGCCTGTTCTCCTTGAAATCTTTCTAAAGACCTTGCATCAACTATTTGGTATTCATCTGGCTTGTCAATAGCTTCCTTGACTCTATTGATATTGCAAAAAAAATCTTTGTTGTAATTAGCATAGTATCTTTCGTTTCTAATACTTTTAATATCAGGGGCTAAGTTTTTCACATTCTCAACAGGAAGACCTAGTTTTACCCATTGTGATATTGTTGCATTTAATATATATACGTTTTTATGCCCCATAGATTTAAACATCCACCAAACTCTCGGACTCGCGTAAATGCCAGATTGTTCATATAGGATAATCAAGGAGTTATTCGTAATACCATAATTTGATATGCACTCCTCAAATTGCTTGCTATCAGGCATCATATGAGGCAGTTCACTATTAGGGTTACTAAACTCTTCTATGCTCATTTTTCTAGCATTCGGAATAATCAATTGATCATCAATACCGCTTGAGCATTGGTTCACAGACTTTATGGTTATTTCGAAAATACAAATATTAGTATTGGATAAGCTATGATAGAGCTTTTTGCAATCTATTAAAGGTAAAGATACCTCTTCTATATCTGCCATCTTAAGTTTACTGTTCATTTATTGTTTCCCAAACAGTGTTTTGATAATACCATTTAGCAGCCTCAAGCACTTTATTTTGCGCCTCGTCTTCGGTATTGCCATCAACCACATAACCCGCTAAAAATAGCCCCGATTTCACACCACCATAATAACGTCTACCAGCTTCACCACAGTAGTGGGAAGCAATAATATAATCTGGCTCTTGATCTTTAGGTAAGTGTTTTAAAACAGCATTAAAAGGGGGGATGCTAACACAAGAAGATGGTTGATAATTAAATTTTAAAGCAGGTTGAATACCGCACTCTGACAAAAACCACGCTTCATCTAAGTCTATTTTTAGTGCATGTTTAAAAATAAAACTTATCATTCCACCACCGGTTCTACTGGCTATTTCACAAAATATAATATCACTGTTTTGTGTTACCCAAAACTCGGCATGAAAAGTCATATTTTTGGATTTGGGCAGTTTCTCTATAACCAATAAGGTTTTATCTATTAATTTTGAATATAACGAATTATTAGGTGAGATTGTGCAGCTACCTGCATATTCATTTTTTAAAAATGATAGGCAAGTATTTATATACTTAAAAGGCTGAATACAAACAATCTCGCCATTTACAATCAAGCCATCAATATGATACATATCACCTTCGACATATTCCTCTATTTCCATTTGTCCAAAGGGCATGCTTTTTGATAGAAATTTATTTAGTTCAGATTCTTTTGAAATAATATTAACTCCAGAAGACCCCGACTCTAAGATTGGCTTTATAACAACAGGATAAGCGTGTTCATCTATAAAATCTAATATATCATAAGTCGATTCAATTAATTTATAACTTGGAATTAAGAGTGATTTATCATTATCTAAATAGTTCTTCATCAATACTTTATTGCGATAGCCCAATGCACTTTCAACACTCTGACCGCTTATATTAAGCCTTTGGCGTAAATATGCTGCTCTTATAAGATCAGATTCTGCACGAGCAAAAATGCAAACGATACTATACTGTCTCCCAAGTTCATATGCTTTTTTTTCAACTAAATGATTTGCATCATAATTATCAAATGCATAAACATGTGCCAAATGCTTATATCCGTCATAGTATTCTAACGATGTTAGAATAATTGGTGTAATCCCGCTGTTGCTAAGCCAAGTATCATATGGAGTTCGTTTACGAGGTGTCTTTGCAAAAATTAAGGCGTACTTTTTATGCATATTCGTCTCCTCAAGCAATTTGGCTTCGAATTTTGTTTAACTTTGCTTCAAGTCGAGGAGTTAAAGTTAAGGACTTTTCTTCTCTAAGTTCTTTAGCAAAGCAACCATTTTTATAGTTTCCTTTCAGGCGGCTTTGGTTAAATTTATTGATTACTTCGGTATCAAAGTTCAGTTGATAACTTACTTTTCCTGCTTGAGTATTTACAACTCTCATGAGTTCCCCACATTGTGGCTCAAAAATATTAACGCATGCAACAATATCACCTATTTTGGTGGTGCTGACATGATTGTTATTTGAAATAGTCATTTCCTCAGTTGGAATTATCGTAAAAAGTTGGTGCCCTGCTCTGCACCAGCCAACATGAGTTGGAAATTCCATAACCTTTATTCCATCCGTGCCAAAATCTTCACTCACTGCCAGCTGGAATGACATATTCACTGTGCTATGTATATTTTTAATATTGGAATAAAAATCAATGACCTCTTGTTTAGATAATTCAAGATGAGTATGCAAACCACCATGATTGGAAAAATTATTAAACCTTACGGTAGCTACTTTTAGATTATTAAAATATTTGACGTATCTTAATAACATATCTTTTGAATGGTTGTGTTTACCTACAGTTATTCCAATATTTATCCTAAAATCCTGTTGATTTGAGCGTAGTTCGTTATATTTCTTAATCCTATGAATAACTTTTTGGCAATCCTGCCCGCTAAAAACACTTTTAATAGGGTAATTTAACGACCAGAGTTAATGCGTTTTTAACTTCATTTTCTACTGTGCTTTTGATCCCAATTACGTTATCTTTACTCATCTGTGTATTCCTCAGTTTAGAGTTCATGTTGTGCAAAATAATTCTATCATTCTGCAGCGAATACACCGCTAAACAAAATTCGAGTATATCTCGTAAAAGCGCTTTTAAATAGTGGCTAAACCCTCTAATCTAGGGGCATAATCAAATAAGATGCTATTTTATGGACTTGAACTTTAAACACTTTGTTTTTGATTTGGATAATACGCTTTATTCGGCGAGTTCCACGTTTTTTGACTTGCAATTAAGTAATATGTCTGACTTTATCGTTGAAAAACTCAAGGTGACAAGAAAAGAAGCGGAATTTTTACGCGAAGAATATTATCACAGCTTTGGCACGACCATGCACGGTTTAATGCATCATCATGGGGTCGATCCGTATGAATTTTTGGCGGTGGTTGATAATGTGCCCTTGGAACGTTTGCAGCTTAATGATGAGCTTCTGGGTTTGCTCAGTGAGCTTAAGCTTAAAGGCAAGCATTTGTCCATTTTTACCAATGGCTCGCTTTATCATGCAAATCGAGTCATGTCTAAGCTTACGCTGGATAAAATCATCCACGATGTCGTCACACTAGAGTGCACTGGGTTGGTACCAAAACCCAATCCAGAAGCCTACCAGTATTGTTTTGATCGTTTGAGCATAGATCCAAGGCAGGCGGTGTTCTTTGAAGACTCATCGCATAATCTTATCCCCGCAAAACAAATGGGCATGACAACTGTGTTGGTAAATGCCGATGACACCGCACACGCACGCTTTATTGCTCACCCAGAAATCGATTATTTTGTTGAGGATGTGTCAAGCTTTTTAAAAGGGGAATTCTTAGAGAAGCGCGCATAACTTAATGGCACTAAGTTAAGCTGTTTTTAGGACTACCCCGTCCGCTTCGCATTGTCCTTCAGCTGCGCGCAGAGCTTACAGCGCTCAGCCTTGAGAGCATAAAGCAGTTTATGCTCTCCAAGACGGGCTTCGCCCCCTTCGCTAACGAAGGGGAATTAGGCGGTGCGCTTTCAGAAAATTCCCCTTCACTTGTGAAGGGGTGCCGAGCCTCTGCGAGGCGGGGTAGTTATTGCTTAACTTAGTGCCATTAGCGCATAATTCACCCTGGATTGAATGGCAAGTCACGAGGGGAAAATCTACGGTTTTACATCAGCCAGGGAGTGAGAGACTGACAGAATAGTCACACGCTTCATTCGGGCAGACCTTTTGTTCACCATCTTTTTTAGTTGTTTTGTGCAATAGAATGGGGGAGTGGCACTTAGGGCATTGTTCTTCAATGGGAGGATACCAAAATGAGTTTTTGCATTTGGGGAAGCCTGCGCAGGTGTAGAACACTTTGCCTTTGCGTGATTTCTTTTCGACAAAATTATTCTTTTTGCATTTAGGACATTGAATTCCTAAATCCTTTGGCTTCTCCAGTGGTTCCATATGCTTGCATTTGGGATAACTTGAACAACCAATAAACTTGCCATATCTTCCCTGTTTAATGAGTAGATCTGACGCGCACTCAGGGCATTTGCGATCTGGTACAATTTCAGGTGCTTCTTTTTCAACGGGTTCCTCATTATCCTTGACGATTGCACGCGTGTAAGTGCACGCAGGGTAATTGGTACAACCGATAAAGCGTCCTGTGCGACCAAGGCGAATGGAAAGCTTATGCCCGCATTCAGGGCAGTCCTCATTCATTTCTTCATGCGTGACATCACTCTTTTTCACCGTAGCATCAATCTCTGTGACCTGCTGGATAAATGGCTGCCAGAATTTTTCAAGCACGGGGATCCATTCGATTTTACCCTCAGCAATGTTATCGAGTTCATCTTCGAGTTTTGCCGTAAAAGTATATTCAACATAACGGTGAAAATAATCGGTGAGAAAGCTATTAACGATACGTCCAACATCGGTTGGACTAAAGCGTTTTTTCTCTAAAATCGCATAATCACGTTGCTGTAGCGTGGAGATAATCGTGGCATAAGTTGATGGACGCCCAATGCCGTATTCTTCCAGTGCCTTAACCAGTGAAGCTTCGGTGTAACGCGGTGGGGGTTCGGTAAAATGCTGCTTACCAATAATATCAACCACAGGCACTCTCTCACCCTGGTTAAACTCGGGTAAAATAAGCCCTTCACTATCATCACCAGCATCATCTTCGTCCTTTGCTTCTTGATAGACGGCTAAAAATCCGGGACTTGCGATAACCGATCCTGTGGCCTTGAAGATATGCGCCTCATTTTGAGTGACAAAATCAATGGCAACGGTGTCCATTAAGGCGTGAATCATCTGGCAGGCAATCGTACGCTTCCAGATCAGATCATAGAGCTTAAATTGCTCATTAGATAAAAAAGCCCGGACATCTTCAGGTTTGCGCCAAGCTGAGGTAGGGCGAATGGCTTCGTGTGCTTCCTGGGCATTTTGGTTTTTGGTTTTATGAATGCGTGCGCTGCTTGGCAGATGGTCCTGACCATATTCTTTGACAATGAAAGTGCGAAGTTCAATAAGCGCTTCCTGCGATAGATTAGTTGAATCAGTACGCATGTAAGTAATTAAACCCACGGCACCCTCACTTCCTAACTCAATACCTTCATACAGCTGTTGAGCTAACATCATGGCTTTTTTGGTGGTAAATCCAAGCTTTCGCACAGCATCTTGCTGTAACGTTGATGTGATAAAAGGAGGCAGTGGATTGCGTTTCTTTTGCTTCTTTTCAATGGCATTGACGATGAGCTCGCCATTGGCATCTTTCTTAATAAGACTCAAGGCATTTTGGGCATCCACTTCATTGGTGAAGCTAAATTGTTCGCACTTTTGCTGATTAAACTGCACAAGCTTAGCCATAAATTTCTTGTGTTTTTTAAGCTCTGCCGTGACACTCCAATATTCTTTGGATTCAAATGCCTCTATCTCAAGCTCACGTTCAACGATCATTCTAAGAGCAGGGCTTTGCACACGCCCTGCTGAAAGTCCGCGGCGCACTTTTTTCCATAAAAGTGGCGAAAGCTTAAAGCCCACAAGAAAATCGAGTGCTCGCCTTGCTTGTTGGGCGTTGACTAGGTCCATCGCAAGTTCGCGTGGATTAGCCACCGCGGCATTGACTGCTGACTTGGTGATTTCATTAAAAGCAATGCGATGAACCGTTTTATCCTTAAGGAGGTTTGCCTCGTTTAAAAGCTCATAAATATGCCAGGAAATCGCCTCCCCTTCGCGATCTGGATCTGTTGCCAGATAAATTTCCTGAGCCGATTTTGCTGATTTTTTGATAGCATCAATATGACGCTTGTTGCGTTCAATCAGCTGATATTTCATTTTAAAATGATCATCGACATCCACCGATGTCTCCTTGGGCTCCAGATCACGAACATGACCGTAAGATGCAAGAATTTCAAAATCATTACCTAAATATTTTTGTATTGTCTTGGATTTTGCAGGAGATTCCACAATAACAAGGTTTTTCGCCATAATATTTTTCTTAACTTTATTTATCAAAAATTAATCTAACCAGTTTTCCGTGCGCTGCCAACTACTTTGTGCGTAAAAGTGCAGCAGCTGCAGTGAAACCTGAACCAAAAGCACAAAGAGCAACTGTTTTGTCTGCCGATTGCTTATCGAGTGTTTCACTTAGTGCAATAGGAATCGTACACGATGAGGTGTTTCCAAAGCGAGCGATGTTGCTATACAAAGTTCCAGGGTGCATTTTTAAGCGCTTTTCTACCGCATTTGAGATACGCTGATTGGCTTGATGAGGAATCACTAGATCGACACTGTTTAGCGCGATATTGGCTTGCTGACAACATTTGTGCATGATCATCGACATGGTTTTAACCGCAAAGGTGAACAGTTTTTTGCCTTGCAATTGGGTGTACTTCGATTCAGCCGTTGGAATGTTAAGCACTTCTCCACTTTCAGCAATTGCGGTCAATGAGATTTCCTCAATAACTGCTCTGGAATCTTTTTGATACTGATCACCGTTAATAATGGTAGCAGTGGCAGCATCACCAAATAAAAATGCCGTATCAAAATCCGTCGGATCCATGCGTTTTGTCATGTATTCAGCAGTGATTAAAAGCACCCGCTTATTAGGTCTTGTTTGCAAATAATCGCGTGCATTTTGCAGCGCATACAAGTAACCGCTGCACGCTGCATTGATATCATAGGCGGGGATATGGTGTTCACCATAAGCTTGGTAGAGTCTTTCTAAAATCAAGCAGACCATGGATGGTGATATGTATTGATCAGGGGTTGTCGTTGCGCAAATCACCATATCAATATCAGCAAGACCTAAGTTGCCCTTTGTCAAAGCCTCTGTGGCAACTTCTGCTGCAAGCTCAACGATATTCTCATCATCCTTAAGCCAAAACCGTGATTCAATTCCCGTGCGATCAATGATGTCATGGGAGTTGTGTTCAGGGAAATGCTTTAATAGCTCATCATTAGTGACTAATCTTGATCCTGTTTTAAAGCTTGGTGTGCTTATCCCTACAGGGTAGATGCTGTGCTGCTTATTTTGTCTTGCGATTTCTTCTTGAATCTTGCGCGTTAATATTGGGCGCTTTTGAGTTTTTTGCTCATCATGGGAGCCCTCGGGTAGGCGCAGTTTTAATAAGTTATCACCAACGCTGGCACGCTCTGATTGTGTCACATAAATCTCTTCAATGGTGCCATTACTTGGAGATAAAATTTCCCCTGCTGATTTACTTGCCTCCAGATCAACCAATTTATCACCAACTTTGATCTTATCCCCTACTTTAACGTGTAGCTCAGTGATTAACACGCTCTCATCAGATGGGCTCGCACCAATTACCTCAACATTGTAAAAGCCTGCATCATTGCGATTTTTCACCTCCCATTCAAGAGAAAGGTCTAAAAGCCCTGCCGCCGCAGTTAGGATGCGTTCATAGGAAGGCAAAACTTCCATTTGATTGTCAAAGTTGCACGGTACATAAGTATCGGCACGTGTAACGCGTTTGACTTTAATCGGATGCTTGGCGTTTTCAGCCACAGAAGCAATCAAATCACCACCAACGCCACAAGTAAGATTATCTTCATGCGTGACGATTAAATGTCTGGTTTTTTCAGCTGATGCTAAGACCGTTTGCAAATCATAAGGCTTAATCGTGCGCAGATCGATGATTTCACTGTCAATGCCCACGGTTTCGAGGGTTTCAGCAACTTCTTGGCACAAGGATACCGTATTTCCCCAGCCAATAAGAGTTAAATCTGACCCCGCTTTAACAATTCGCGCCTTACCCACAGGCACGAGTTGTTTATCGACATCGGTAGAAGTTGTGTCTTCAACGCTGGCATTGTTAAGTAACTTTTTAGGGTACAAAAATACGCTAGGGCGATTAGATTCAAAGGCAGCATTCAACATGCCAGCAGCATCTGCGGCATTTGAAGGCATGTAGACATCAATGCCAGGAATGTGCGCAAAGGTCCCCTCATTGGTTTGTGCATGAAATGGTCCTAAACCTGGGCGGTAGCCACCACACGCGGCAAAGATGATTACGGGGCATTCCCAATCACCATTAGAGCGCCAGTACATGGTGGCTAATTCTGTAAAAAGCAGGTTGTACGCGGGAGGCATAAAATCAGCAAACTGGATAAACGCAACAGGACGTTTGCCAGTAAGCGCCATTCCAATGGTGACCCCCATGATGGTCGCCTCTGCTAATGGACTATTAACAACGCGTCCTGGAAATTGTGTCGATAAACCTTTGGTGACGCCAAAGACATCTCCTTTCTCATCTTCAATATCTTCTCCCAAAAGGCAAACGCGATCATCACGAAGTAAGCGCTGGCGAAATACCTCACGCATGGCGGCCCCCATTCCAAGGCGTGTTAGCTGAGAAAAGTCACCACGATACTCGTGCGCATGGGGTGAGAGATGTGCTGGAAGTGGCGATTCAGCATCAAAGCAAGGTTGTGGGGTGGAGCCTTTTAACGCCAGCTCCATCGCTTCTTTAACGCATTGTAAAGTTTTTGCCTCCATTTCCTGTAAGAAATTTTCTTTGACGCCATGTGCCAGTAAAAATTCGCGACTTAAAGTGACAGGATCTCGTTGTAAGATAGACTTCAGTTCGTCATGATGGCGATAAATGCGATGATCATCCGCGTTGCTATGGCTATTTAAACGTTCAACTTTAAATATGATGATGTGCGGCGCGCGATCTTTGCGCATAGTGCTAATGATGCTCCCAATTTTCTCATGTTCTGCAAAAGGGTTAGTACCATCGATATGGCTAATTGGAATATCATAAAACCGATCAGGTTGTGATTGATCAGGTAGTGAAAAGAAAGTTTTACCTCGCGTTTTTGTGGAAATAGCATAGTCGTTATCCTGGACTACAAACAGAACAGGTAACTGGCGGCGCTTTGCTTCAGCAAAAGCTTCTAGAACTTCACCCTGTTGCGTCGTACCGTCACCCATGCCACAGTAGACAACAGGATGGTCAGCCTGGTTTTTGATACTTTGGGCGATCCCCACTGCGGGCAATGCCTGATTGCCAACGGGCGTAATGATGCTGACAATATTGAGTTTACGTTCACTTACGCCAATAACCATTTGGCGTCCATTAGAAACCCCTTCGGCTTTGCATAATGAGCTGTAAAAAAACGTTTTAGCTTCCATGCCGCGGGCGTGCATAAGAGGCTTGTCACGGTAATGGCAATGTAGCCAATCCTGAGGTTTAAGATATTCAGCAAATATAGCGGCACCTTCGTGTCCTTTGGATGAGGCTAGAAAGTTGGCTTTGCCACTATTAACCATTTCGGCTTCAGTATTATCAATTTGACGGATGCTATACATTTTCTGATAGCAGTGAATAAGCATGTCTAAGTTCGCAATTTTTGCGTTCATTGATGGAGGTTCCTTAAAAAATATCCACAATTTAAAGTAGCTGGGATTTTAGTGTGATAAATATTGGTAAAGTTCGCCATCAATGTCAAATGCAAATCATGCAAATGGCTTAAATGTGCTCAAAAATTATGAGTGATCGGGTGGTTTTTGGTGTTTTAAATTGAGGATTGTTGGGAGATCAAGAGCAATATCTTTTTAACAGTTCTTGCATGACCTTATTGCATACCTTGCGTATCCAACGATTTTTTTTGTCATGCTTTAAATGCTGAGGGTAAGAGAGCTTAAGGGGAGTCTCTGCGGGTGAAAAAGGTAGTGGAAGGTAATTTTTATTAAATATTCGCGCAGTGATTGTTGAGGCGGTCATGACGTAATGATCCTGCAACAGCTCAGTCGCCATTTTTAAGCTGCTGATTTGAAGCATTATATTGCGTGGGTCGGGTATTCCTAACATGTTTGGCAGCTGATGGATGCCTGATTGTTCTAAGAGGATAATATGAGGTGCTTGCAGATATTCTTCATAGCTAATGGATTGCTTGTGCTCATCAAAATAGCGATCGTATATGAGCACTCCAGTTTCATTGCCGTAAATTTCATCACAAAAGCCTTCGATATGTGTTGGAATACCAATAACCACATCTATGTTTTGTGTGGGGTGCCCATGCTTTGGCAAGGTTGTACATGAAAGCATCGTCATATTGATTTTATGTTGTGAATGATAACTTAACAATTCATCAATGAGCATCTTTGCACAAGCTTCATAGAATGCTTCTGTCATTTGGATTGTGATCACAGTGGGTGTGGTGTGAGGATCAAAATCATGCTCTGGAATCAAAGCGAGCATTTCATCCGTAATGCGTATGATTGGGTTGACCATATCGCGGGCTTTTGGTGTTAGCTTCATTTTGTTGCCATCACGTACGAGGATAACATCCTTAAACATCGTCCTTAGTCTACCCAAGCGCATAGTGATGGCAGGTTGAGAAACATTCATCAATCTGGCAGTGGTGCTGACATTCTTTTCTATCAGCAGGTGTCGTAAAATGATTAAATCGCTACTATCCATGGCAAAAACCTCCAATTTTAATTTGCGAGCGTATTGTGTTCTTTAGGTAGACAGTAGCATAATATTTCGTTAAATCCATTTCAGGCTTATAAGAGTTACTGATTATCTTTGCATAGCTGAGAATTCCATTTTTAATGAAAAGGGTACAACAAATAGCGATAAAGAAAGCGTGAATTTTATTGAGTGTAAGCTTGATCTGCTTTAAGCTCTCTTCTTCCAGAGAAGCAAGCTAAGAAAAGTATAAAATGTCAGAATATAGACCTGCGAGATTTGCGATGCTATTTGCGCCCATTCTCAGCATGTGTATTTTAACCATTGGTAACACGTTTTATACAACGTATACGACGATTGAGCTTGCGCGGATGGGGCAGAGTAATTTCATCGTAGGCTTAATCTCAACGGCTTACTTTACAGGGATGGTATTAGGCTCTTATTTTAGTCAGCGACTTATTTTGCGCATAGGGTTTATTCGTGCTTATGCACTATTTGCTACTTTAATGGCAGCAGGGGCAATGGCGCAAGGAATCTTCTACGATGTTAACATCTGGGCGATAGCGCGTTTTATGTGTGGCTACGCGTTGGCTGGGCTTTTTATCGTTGTCGAAGCATGGTGTTTAGAAGGGGCGGGAAGTAAACATAAAGGGCTTTTTTTGTCGATCTATTTGTTTATTTATTACTTTGTACAGGCGTCAGGGCAATTTTTACTTAATATTCCATTTGAAAGCGTGTTGTTGGCATTTGCTGTTATCTCAATTTTGGCATCGCTTTCTATTATTCCCGTGTGTTTAACGCGTTTTGCAACACTAAAGCAAGAACATACGGCGCTACTTTCACCGATTATTTTATTTAAAAAAGCACCACTTGGGATCTTGACAGCAATGGCAGCGGGAATGATCTTAGGCAGCATTTACACTATCTACCCTTTATTTCTAAGACAGGTGGATATGCCAGTCCACACCATATCTTATCTTATGTTTGCGATTATTTTAGGTGGTATGTTATTACAATTGCCTATCGGTAAAATTTCTGATTTGACTGATAGAAGACTTGTGTTATTGGTCATGCTGGCAAGTTCGGTATTGGTTGCAGTATTGATTTGCATTTTACACAATAGTTTTTGGCAATTAGCGATTCTTTCGTTTATTTTAGGTGGGATTACGTTTACTTTTTATCCCTTGTCGATCAGTTACTCAAGCGACTATTTAGAGGCTGATCAGCTGGTTGGTGTTGTTGGGATTTTAGCGTTATCTTATGGGGTCGGCTCCATGTTTGGACCGCTCATCACCACCTGGTTTATCTCGATCTTTGGACCTTTTGGATTTTTTACATTTATTGGTTTTGTATCCTTTTTATTGGGTGTATATACGTTGTGGCGATTACGTGTGCATCAAGCTGCCAAACAAGATGAGAAGGTGGCCTTTCAAAGTGTATCTGCCGAGACTTCAGTTGCCACAGAAAATGCACTAGAGCAGCAGTTGATTGAGGAAAAAGAAAATACATCGAACTCACGTTAAATAAGCTCGTGCAGGCTGGTAACGACCCAATACTTTGTTACAATACATTTTTAATCTTTAAGAATAACGATTGGTTATTAGCGATGAGTATGGAAAAAGCATTGTCATTGGTCAATGTCAATAAAATCTATAAAGGGGGCTTGCATGCCGTTAAAGATGTGAGCTTTGATGTTTATGTGGGAGATTTTTTTGCGCTTTTGGGACCTAATGGCGCAGGGAAATCGACGACCTTAGGCATGATTTCTGCTTTGGTGAATAAAACCAGTGGGAGCATTAAAGTATGTGGGTTTGACACCGTCAAAGAGCCATTTATGGCACGCAAGCACCTGGGTGTCATGCCGCAAGAGATTAACCTGAATATCTTTGAAACGCCCATGCAGATATTGCTCGCGCAAGCGGGTTTTTTTGGCATAGATCGTGCAACCACAAAACCCTATGCTGAAAAATTGCTGAAAGACATGGCGTTATGGGATAAAAGAGATACGCAAGTGAGATTCTTATCGGGGGGGATGAAGCGAAGACTCATGGTTGCGCGTGCACTTATTCATAAACCCAAAGTGTTGATTCTTGATGAGCCAACGGCGGGCGTGGATGTTGAACTACGTCAATCCTTATGGACGCAAATGCGTGCATTAAATGAAGCGGGTTTAACGATTATTTTGACAACACATTATCTGGAAGAAGCTGAGAGTATGTGCAATCGCATTGCCTTGATTCACCAGGGGCAATTGCATACCAGCTCAGATATGAAATCACTTTTGCGCTCTGTCGAGAAAGAAACCTATGTTTTTGATTTAAAAAATGCCATAAATCACGAGCAAATACACTGTGAGTTTGGCAATTGTGCGTTAGTGGATGCGACAACACTTGAAATTGAAGTCGATAAAACGATTACGCTTAACCAACTGTTTGTCGAACTAACCAAACAGAATATTGAAGTCTTGAGTGTAAAAACCAAGACCAACAAGCTTGAGAAATTATTTATTGATGTGGCAAGAAACAAAGCATAGGTAACAAACATGACATTAAGAGAATACTGGGTTATTTATTACACCATTTTAAGAAAAGAAATTGTGCGCATCTTGCGTATTTGGCCACAGACTTTATTGCCTTCAGTGATTACGATTAGTTTGTATTTTTTAATTTTTGGTAAGGTAGTGGGATCTCATATAGGCACCATGGATGGTTTTGACTATATGCGATTTATCACCCCGGGGCTCGTGATCATGGCGGTGATTAATAATGCCTATGCCAATGTGGTGGGCTCCTTTTATGGTGCGCGCTTTAGCCGTGCGATTGAAGAGATTCTGGTATCACCTGCAACTAATCATCTGATTATCTTGGGATATATTTCAGGTGGCATTGTGCGCGGTATAGCTGTTGGCGTATTGGTAAGCATCGTCGCAGTGTTATTTGGTGGGATTTCGCTGCATTTAAATGCCTTATTACTCATCATATTATCCTTTATTCTGTGTGGTGCATTATTTTCGTTAGGAGGGTTATTAAATGGTATTTTTTCACAAAAGTTTGATGATACAACAATCTTCCCAACTTTTGTGCTAACCCCACTTATTTATTTAGGTGGCGTGTTTTATAGTTTAAATTCCTTGCCACCCTTTTGGCAGCACATTGCCCAATATAATCCGCTGTTTTATATCGTCGATTTTGTGCGATTTGCTTTTATTGGACATTCATCGATTAATCCGACCATTGCCTTTGTCACAATTGTTGCCTTTATTATTGTTTTATATGGTTTGGCATGGTATTTATTATCGTGGGGCATACGTTTGAAGTCTTGAGATCCTTATGAAAATTGCTGCTGTTCAATTAAATTATATCGTTGCTGATTTTGACTACAACTTTACACAAATAAGTCAGGCGATAAAAACGCATCAAGAGGCTGATTTGATCGTGTTTTCCGAGTTGTGCATTATCGGTTATTACCCTTATGATCTACTCACTTATCCCGAAATCATTGAAAAACAACATGAGATTGTTGAGAGGATCAAAGCGCTAAGCGCAGAGCTTAATACAGCAGTAGTCATTGGTGTTGCTACACCCATACCAGGGCTTAAAAAGTTTTATAATAGCGCGCTGGTGATTGCTCATGGTGCAGTTGTTTACACCTATCATAAGCAATTGATTCCAGGCTATGGGGTGTTTGATGAAACAAGACATTTTATTAGCGGTGAAAATGCTCAGTTAAGCTTTGTATTAAAAGGTAAAAAATTGGCTATTTTGATTTGTGAAGATATTTGGTATAACAACCATCAAGGTTATTTAAAAAATCCCGTCGATGGTCTGCCAGATAGTCTTGATGCTTTGATTGTACTTAATGCCTCGCCCTCAATGTTAGGTAAGTTTCAGCAGCGTTTGGATATAGTTTCAAGGATTGCCAAACAAATCCAGGCACCAATAATTTATAGCTCACAAGTGGGGGGATATGATGAGCTTGTTTATGATGGCGCAAGTTTTGTCTGTAATACTGAAGGAGCGCTGATTGCCCTGGCGCAAAGCTTTAAGGAAGGTAGTCTAAGCAGTGATTTAAACAATTTATCCGAAACCATGATCAGTCCTCCTTATGAAAATAAACCGCAGGAGCTTATTTTGCAGCAGCTTATCTGCGGCTTAAGAGACTATGTACATAAATGTGGGTTTAGAGGTGCCGTCGTAGGTTCGTCTGGTGGGATTGATAGTGCGTTGACGTTAGCCATTGCAACCTTGAGTCTGGGTAAATGTAACGTTAAAGCGATCACTATGCCATCGATTTATTCTTCCAAAGGTTCAATCGATGATTCAGTGGTACTTTGCCAGAATCTTGGGATAGAGTTATTTACGCGTGACATCAATGACGAGTTCTTACTAACGTGTGAGAACTTTACAAAAGCCTTTGGACGCGAGCCTAAAAAACTCACCCAGGAGAATATGCAGGCGCGTATTCGTGGGCGGATTGTGATGGAATATGCTAACGATAGTGGCTTATTGATGCTGACAACCGGTAACAAAAGTGAGTTGGCAGTAGGATATGCAACGCTTTATGGCGATATGTGCGGAGCTTTAAATTGCATTGGGGATTTATACAAGAATGACGTTTACGCGCTATCAAATTATATCAATGAAAAATATGGTGAGTTAATCCCCCAAAGCATCATTGATAAAGCGCCATCGGCTGAGTTAGCAGAGGGACAGAAAGACGCTGACAGCTTGCCTGATTACTTTTATTTAGACGCGATGCTTAAGCTTTATCTAGAGCGAGATTTACTGGCAGAAAGTGAAATTAAAGGTTTGCAAACAATCGTTGATCAAGTGGAGGTGAGTGAGCAAAAAAGGATTTATCGCATGGTTGAGTTGGCTGAATTTAAGAGAAAACAGGCGCCACAAATTTTATTTATCCAGCGCCGCCCATTTGGTATTGGGCGCAGAATGCCAACGACGGCAAGGTTTAACAAATAATTGGAATACACCTATAACTGAACTTTAGGCATTTGACAAAGATGGAAATTGCGCAGGGAACTGGCAGTTATCAATTTGTCTTTGGTTTAAGCGACAAAACTGTCGGCTTCAAACTCCCGCATTACCGATATCAAGTACTCAACTTCTTGCTGCTTAATTGCGTTATATAAGCTCACACGCATACCGCCGAGACTTCTGTGCCCTGCAATACCATAGACACCACGCTTATCTGCAAAATCTAAAAACGCGGTGGTGAGTTCAACACTTGGCAGCTGAAATACAACGTTCATCAGTGAACGATTTTTTGCTTCCACTTTATTACTAAACAGCCTCGATTCATCAATCGCTTGATAAAGCAATTCTGCTTTGGTTTTATTCTTCTCTTGAATGACTGACAATCCACCCTGTCGTATCAAATCCTTTAACACAAGCTCCATGGCGACCCAGGCAATCACATCAGGGGTGTTATATAAAGACTCTGCTTTTTGCATCGTTTGATAACTTAATATTGCTGGAATATTCCCAGCATTCATCGCATTTAGCATGGTTTTTCTGATAATGACTACCGTCACCCCAGGCAAGCCGATATTTTTCTGCGCTCCCGCATAAATCAGATCATATTTACTAACATCAATTAGTTTCGATAAAAAACTTGATGACATATCACACACCACAGGTAGATGCGCCGCTGGTACAAAAGACCACTGCACACCGTCGATGGTTTCATTCTCGGTATAGTGAATATAGTCATATTCATCATTTAAAGTACCGACCTCAAGATCAATCCCCGTTTTCACCTCGACTTCAATAAATTTTTTAGCTTCATTAATAGCGGCGTTTGCCCAGTAACCACTATTGAAATACAACGCGTGCCCTTTGCTCTTAAGGTTCATCGGTACCGCAGCAAATTGCGCACTCGCCCCTGCTGGCATCAGTAAAATTTCATACTCCTCATTAAGCGCCAAAAGCACCCTTAGATAGGAGTTAATATTTTCATTTACCTTGGCAAACAAAAGGTCTCGATGAGAAATTGACAGTAATGATACTCCCGTACCCTGGTAATTTTGAATCATCTGGCTTAGTGATGAGTAAACCTGTCCTGACAATTGTGCGGGTCCCGCACAGAAATTAACGTGATACATAAAAATATACTGCATTTAATACATCGATGTCACAAGCCATTACCTTAGAACCAATGCCATCTCCTGCTAGAACTGCTATTGTCTTTTTCATACGCAAAGCCCCCTTTTATGTTTTTATAACTTGTGATCCCACAGTCGCTGTAAAAATATTTGCCAAGGGAGAATCAAAATCCCATCAGTTAATTCCCTTACCTCTTGATCAAGACTCACCGCATAGGTCCTAGCATCAGGATGTTCATCTTTAAACACCTTGAGTCCTTTAATATCACTAAAAAGGCACTTTGCCCTGGAGTTAGGGATAAGTTTAACTCCCTTATATACATAAAAATCTCACTAAAACCAACCATACGCCGCAAAAGTATAACTAAAACGGAATAATAGAGAAGTAAAAATTTTCTTAATTTTTATACCTTAAGCCACAAGGTGACAGGACCATCATTTATCAATGAGACTTGCATATTCGCCCCAAAGCATCCTTGTGCAATCCTTTGGTAACAAGTGGATAAATAGTGGCAAAACTCAGTGAATTTCTCCTTGGCAATTATTGGTGGACAGACGCTCGAAAAACTGGGTCTAAGTCCCCGTTCAGTATTGGCTGCTAAGGTAAATTGTGGGATAAGTAGCAGTTCACCCTTGATATCCAGGAGACTATTATTCATTTTGCCACATTCATCTTCGAATATGCGCTGGTTAAGCAGTTTGTGTGCCATCTTTTCGTAGTGCTTTTTTTGATCGCGCTCCTCAACACAAACCAAAGCCAGAATGCCTGTAGCAATGCTGGCTACAGTCTCTTGTTCAATGGCAACTGAAGCTGAAGAAACGCGTTGGATAAGTGCTAACATGAGAAAGGAAACATTATTTTCAGTGTGAGCTAGCATAGCGTTTTTGATTAGCGCTGTCATTAGACATATAAAGGATGAGTTTCTGGATTATAAAGTTGTTAATAAATCTTGATTTTTTTAGAATTCTTAATTATTATAATCAAGAATTATAATTATGGCGGGTGTGTTTAATGAAAAACAGTTATTTGGGGATAAGTTTTACGTTGCTAAGTGCGTTAATTTATGCTGTTCAAGCTGCGTTAATTAAGGTATTTAGCCTAAATCTTAGTATTCCTATGATCGTATTTAGTCAAAGTTTAGTGGCTCTGCTTATATTGCTACCGTTGATGTTTTATCAACGGCGAAACTGGCAGAGAAACCTGTTTAAAACACAGGTGCCACTCCAGCATCTGGCGCGAGCAGTATTTAGCTTAGGCATTAGTTATTTTTTGTTTATTTCGATTACACATGTCTCGCTAGTGGATGGTGTGCTGCTGGCAAATACGTCACCTTTTTTTGTGCCCTTCATCTTATTTATTTTTGCCAGACAAAAGTTTCAGCATGCGTTGTGGCTACCTCTTGGTTTTGGCTTTTTAGGCGTAGTAATGATTTTAAAACCAGATGCAAACATTATGAGTCCCTATGCGATTGTGGCACTGGGGGCAGGCTTATCCATGGCGCTTTCCATTATTATGGTGCGAAAAATTTCAGCACATGATAGCGGTATCACAACAGTTTTTTATTACTTTCTGTTTTCAAGCTTGATTGCGGGGGTTATTAGCATCCCATTTTGGCAAGTCGTTTCCATTAAAGCTTTATTGGTTTTGTGCTTAATAGGCATTCTTTTTTTCTTTGTCCAATATCTATTGGTAGTCGCATTAGCGCATATTCAAGCGCAAAGTTTTTCTGTCCTTTACTATGCTAATGTCATTTTTGCAGCTGCTATTGGGATGCTGTTTTTTGCGGAGTCTCATGATGGTCTAACGATGTTGGGAATCCTGCTGACAATCGCTAGCGCCATTGTTATAATCAGGCTCCAGACACAAAGACAAAAGGTGAATAGGTGAGCATAGATGATGCGACAACGCAGTTGCTGGAGTTTGCTATTTGTGACACAGGACTTCTGATTCGTAAGATTTATAATGTACACGCCAAAGAACTCGGTTTAAATGTATTGGATCGTCGTGCGTTAGTGCATGCCAGATTTCGTCCAAAACTCACTCAAATAGAGCTGGCAGGACATCTGGAAATCGAGGCACAAAATTTAATTCGAGTTTTGGATCGCCTTGCCGAGCAAGGGTTAATCGAACGCGTAGCACATGAGAGTGATCGGCGTGCTAAATGCGTTCAGGTAACCAAGCGAGGCTTAGCTGTCTTAGAGGAGCTTGATAAGTCGGTTGCTGCGCATTATGCCGAAATTTTAAGTGATGTCAGTCAAGAGGAAAAAAAATCCCTTATGCTGACACTGGAGAAGCTTAAAGCCAACTTATCCAAAACACTAGAGGAGCTTCAGAACAGTAGTGAAGCAGGTCAGGGATCTAAAGTTTCATAAGATACCCATTCGTTCTGACGGTAGGTAGTAGGGTGGATAAGCCAAAGGCGCATCCACCAATACTCAACCTGTTTGCCCATCCATTCTGCACTGAGTGTTATCTAAGTTGAAACCCCCTTAGCAATAGCTTTTTGTTATGTAGTTGATTATTTTATTTTATTGGCTTGCTTAGTTGTTCTATGTGAGAATTGACCTCGTTGACGGAATAATAGTTGCAATAGGAGCAGATAATGCCAAATCAATATAGCAATAATTTTGAATTAAATGTTTTGAAGAAATATGGAAAACCTGCCGAGAAGGTTTTAAATGATTTGCACGATCAAGGTGTTTCTTATCTTGAGGCCTCGGAACTAATGGGCTACCAGGTGTGGACCGTTAAGCGCTGGTGTCGCCGCTATGGGATAAGCCTGGCACAAAAAGAATTTGCGATGGAAGTAAATAATCGTGAGTTCCTAACCAAATTTCATGAGCAAGAGCTTAATAAATACAATATCCTGAGTCGAAAGTGGGTAGTGTTGCATTAGTCATTGCTAACAAAATTCAAAGCATTGGACTTAGGTAAAAGCACAAACATTTTCCCAAGATTTTTCATGTGTCCTGCATAAAATTCGGCATCTGAACCGCTTCCCCAAAATACATCCCCGCGAATAGCGCCACGGATAGCTCCCCCCGTATCTTGTGCGATTAAGAGTCGGTCAAGCTTATGTATTTTTTGATTGGGCTTATGGTAGGATGAGCTTAACCAGACAGGGGTTCCATACTGGTAAAATTTACTGTCGATCGCAATGGAGTATCCAGGAGTCAATGGTACCCCTTGTGCACCTATTGGATTGCCGTGGCTCAACGTATGGAAAAATACGAAGGAAGGATCATAATTTAAGACTTTATCCGCCTCTTCAGGATGGTCGTAAAGCCATGTTTTAATCGACTGCATCGTGATTTCATTTCGCGGCATGAGTCCATTTTCTATTAAGTAACGACCGATGGGTCGGTAAGGATGCCCATTCTGGCTGTCATAACCAACCAATATGCTGTCGCCATTCTCTAACTCAATTCGCCCTGAGCCCTGGATTTGCAAAAATGTTCTTTCAATGCGTGATCTGACCCAGACGATGACGTCTTTCTTGCTCAAGTAATTATTCTTGGCAATTTCTTCGCGCGTGTAGTAGGGGATGAGCTTCCCATCAACCATGCGACCAAACTGTGTGCCTGAACCTGTTTTTTTCTGAATTAAATCTTTAGGAGTTCGGTAAATAGGCACAGAAAATTCAGCACTGCGATATAAACTCCCCGCGATAGCAGGGGCATAATAACCGGTAAAGAGTCCCTCAGCTTTATCGTCATAGCGCACAAGATAAGGGGTGAAGTTTTTCTCGAGCATTTCTCTGGCGCGGCGATCTGTGTGCGCAGGTGTGCTTAGAATATTTTGACAGCTGTTAATCCAGTCGCGGTTGTAGTTAGTGTTTTTTAAAATTACTTTGCATGAAATTTGTAAAGCCTGATAAGCGTACATTTGATCACCACAATCCCAATCAGGTAATGCTTGATAATTGACAGGTTCAAAACTAATGCTTGTGCTAGAGAAGACACTTAAGGGCAAAAGCGCGGTTAATAGCATTAAGATTTTTAGCGGTTTTCTCATGGTTAAAAGTTTTTTCTGGCAAAAATTATGCCGCTATTTTGGCGATCATTCATCAGAAGTCAAGGATGATTTTTGTACTTAAAGGATAAGGAGGAACATAAAATAAGGTTTAAAGAGCGCATCGCTTTATCGGGTTGACACACATAGCCATACGCTATTTTCGTTTCCGTCGCTTACGGTTACCTTCCATCTTAAATGCAATATAGGCTCCAATGATGATACAGGTTGAAATAATAGCAATCATGAGTGTTGCCAGAGCGTTGATTTCTGGTGTTGGACCATTTTTAACGGTTGAATAAATATACATAGGCAAGGTTGGATCACTGCTACCTGCAACAAACTCGGTGATAACCAGGTCATCCATTGATAGCGTAAATGCCAGTAAAAATGAGGCGAGTAAGGATGGGATGATTTGTGGCAGGGTAATTTGGAAGAAGATTCTAGCGGGTTTAGCGCCCAAATCCATGGCGGCTTCTTCGATCGAGCGATCGACACTGGCGATACGCGCTTGCATCACAATCGTGACATAGGCGGTACAAAAGGTAATGTGAGCGATAATAATGGTCATCATTCCTCTGCCATGGGGCAAGCCGATCAGGTTTTGCAGTGATGTAAACATTAAAAGCAGCGATACCCCAAGCACAATATCAGGTAGGACTAAGGGGGTAATGACCATGCCGTAAAGAAAGTTTTTGCTTCTAAAGTAGTGAAATCTTGTCATTATATAAGCGACCATGGTGCCTAAAATCGTGGCGGACAGTGAGGCGATAAGGGCAACTTGCAAGCTGATTAACGCTGCACCGATGATGTCACTGTCCTGAAACAGCACCTTATACCAATACAGGGTAAACCCTCCCCATAAGTTGATGATTTGTGATTCGCTAAATGAAAAAAGAATCAAGATGACCAGTGGGATATATAAGAAAGTAAGTCCAAGGATGAGCATTATCTTGCTATAGGAAAAAATGCGCATTATACACTCCCCGAGGCTTTTGCCTGCCGCTGTTGAATTTTTTGCATCCAGATCACAGGAATCACCAGAATGATCAGCAGAATAACTGACATGGCAGCCGACATTCCCCAGTTATTGGCAGTAAAAAATTGCTCCCAGATGATACTGCCAATCATAACGCTGTTTAATCCTCCCATGATTTGTGGCACAACGACCTCGCCAACCGCTGGAATAAATACAAGAAGACTCCCTGCAATAAGCCCTGGCATGGAAAGAGGTAGCGTGATTTTGAAGAAAGTTTGCATGGGTGTGGCGCCCAAATCGGCGGCAGCGTCATTTAAAATGGGGTCAAGCTTAATCAAAGTCGCATAAAGCGGGAGTACTAAGAAAGGTAAGTAGCAATAGACCATGCCAAGGTACATGGAAAAATTGTTATACAGTAAAGCCATGCTTGGTAAACCCAGTCCCATCAGAAAAACATTCAACTGATGATTTCCCAGCAGTGTTACCCAGGCGTAGGTGCGCAAAAGAAAAGACGTCCAGTAAGGGATGATAATCATGATCAGAAAAATAAGTTGTACATTTTTGCGTTTGATATGCGCAAGTGCCAATGCCATGGGATATCCGATTAAAATGCACAGAAGCGTGGTGGTAAATGCCACACTGAGGGAATCAAAAAGCGCGATAAAAACGAGATTAGAGCTTAGCGTTTGCAGATAATTATCAAGATGTAAAATAATATGCAGTGTATGCTCAGCATATTCCAGAATGGCAGTAAATGGAGGGGTGCCATCCGCAGGCAAAGTAAAGCTTATGGTCAGGACAAATAGAAAAGGGACAAGCAAAAACAGCATAAACCATAGCATAGGTACCAGAATGACAAAACGATTCTGCCATTTGTGCACAAGATTGGGATTAAGGTTGACAAGCCACTTCATGAGTACAGCACCATGATATTTTCAGGCTCCCACGTTAAGTAAACCATATCCTCCCAGGTCGGGTGATCGGCATTTCTTTCAACATTAAAGTCCGTGGCTATAACTCTCTTGCCGCTGGTGCTCTCAACGTGATAAGTGGAAAGCCCTCCCATGTAGGCAATATCCTTAACTCTGCCAACAATAGTATTCACAGGGCGCCTGGAATCGTAGTCTCTGGGTGGAGTTTTTGAGATCGATATTTTCTCAGGTCTTAGCCCTATCCATATCTGCTGAGCTTCGACGCCATCGATGCGACGATCCAGTTTAAAAGCGCATTTTACTTCATCGGAATCAATAACGCTTGAATCATCATTGATCTGACTGATTGCCCCCTCAAAAATGGCGCTTTTACCGATAAAGTTAGCGACAAAGCGGGTTTTTGGAAACTCATAGACTTCCTGGGGCGGACTCACCTGTTCTAGCCATCCTTCAGACATAATGCCAATGCGGGTTGCCATCGTCATTGCTTCTTCCTGGTCATGTGTCACCATAATAAAAGTACTGCCCGTTTGTTCCTGAATGTCAACCAGTTCAAATTTCATCTGATCGCGTAAATTTTTATCCAGGGCAGATAATGGCTCATCCAGAAGAATAAGCTTAGGGCGTTTTGCAAGACAGCGAGCAAGTGCGGCTCGCTGGCGCTGCCCGCCAGATAACTGATGGGGCTTGCGTTTTGCCAGGTGTTCCATTTTGATGATTTTAAGGGCAGACGCTGTGCGTGTGATAATTTCAGCTTTGGGGAGTTTGTCCTGCTTTAGCCCGAACATGATATTCTGTTCAATCGTCATATGAGGAAACAAGGCATATGACTGAAACATCATATTGATGGGGCGGTTGTAAGGAGGGATGCTTGTCATATCGACACCATCAATCAGAATTTTGCCATCGGTTGGCTGTTCAAACCCCGCTAAAAGCCTGAGTAAAGTACTCTTGCCGCTGCCGGAGCTGCCAAGCAAAGCGAAAAATTCATTTGGATAAATATCTAAAGAAATGCCATCAACCGCAGTATGTCCATCGTCAAAGCGTTTGACTAAATTACGAATACTGATCAACGGTTTTTTGTGATTAGGTGTTCTCTCCATCGGGCATAAATCCCCCATAGGTTAGCGGTGTTAAAAAATCAGGCTATAGAATAAAGAGGTTTTAGGGAAATAGAAAGCGGATTAGGAATAAATCGGCGATACCTGTGCCAGGGTAAAATAGATGTCGATACGGAGGTGTGTATGAACAAAATTTGGAACAGGTATAAATCTGAGGTTTTTGAGGGAACTGGTTGACTGTGCTTTATTCTGCAAGGTATGCTTTGGTTTTATAGGGAATTGGGAATAGGAAGGGTGGACATATCTTGGAAGTACTAACCGACTTAAAAGCCATTCTAAGCTCTAAACGGGCTAATTTATATTATCTTGAGCATTGTCGGGTGATGCAAAAAGATGGCAGGGTTTTATATTTGGCGGAAGCTGCGAAGGAAAATCAATACTGGAATATCCCCATCGCTAACACCACGGCTATTTTGTTAGGTACTGGAACTTCGATTACACAGGCTGCGATGCGCATGCTGGCATCAGCTGGGGTGCTGGTTGGTTTTTGTGGTGGGGGTGGGACACCTCTTTTAATGGCCAATGAAGTTGAGTGGCTGAGTCCACAAAGTGAATATCGACCGACTGAATATGTTCAAGCCTGGCTTAAGTTCTGGTTTGAGGATGAGAAACGATTTCAAGCAGCACAAAGGTTTCAACAGATGCGCGTTGATTTTATTTGTCAGGTTTGGAAGAAGGATGTGGAAATTGCTCAATTTGGCTTTTCTTCTTTAGAGCTATTAGCAGCTTTGACTGAGGTGAGAGGAAAAATTCAGCAGGCAAAAGATATTCAGGAACTTTTTAGCATTGAGGCGCATTTTACCAAAGTGCTATACAAGCATGCAGCTGGTTTTTCTGGTCAAACATCCTTTAAACGAGATCGAAACGAAGCTACAGATCTGGCAAACAGCTTTTTAAATCATGGTAATTATCTGGCATATGGGCTTGCTGCAACCACGCTTTGGGTGCTTGGTATTCCCCATGGGTTCGCGCTTATGCACGGGAAGACCAGACGGGGTGCGTTGGTTTTTGATGTAGCTGATTTAATCAAGGATGCCATTGTTTTGCCGCTTGCCTTTATGTGTTCCAAAGAAGGAATGACTGAGCAGGAATTTCGTGGTGAGTGTATCAATAAATTCACCGATCACAAAGCGCTGGATTATATGTTTGAGCGCGTTAAAGAGGTGGCGTTACAGTCTGATTGGGAGACACCACGGAATGAGTGAACAACAAATTAAGATATTTGAAACTATGGATGGTCAGATCATAAACATGCTGGTAGCAAGAGAACCACAGCCATGATAATCATTCTTGTTTCTCAGTGTGAGAAAAAAGCAATCATGCGAACCGCGCGAGTACTTGATGCTTTTGCCAATCGCATAGGCAGTCGAACCTGGCAGACGGCTATTACCGAAGAAGGTCTTGTGGCAGTTAAAAAACTATTGCGTAAAACTGCCAGTAAGAATACGGCAGTTAGTTGCCATCGCATTGTTTCAAGATCAAGAACCGAGCTTATGTGGGTGGTTGGGTGTAGAGATAAATTCAATGATGAGGGTGAGGTGCCTGTGAATAGCACCAAACAGGATTTACTTCATGCGGGGCTTGAAAATGACTGGATGTACTTACCTTTAAATTAAGGCACTTGTAGGATTATCAGCATTACTTCATGATTGGGGCAAAGCAACTGAATTATTCCAAGGAAAACTGTGTTTTGGAAGTAAAACAGGTTATAAAGGCGATCCCATAAGACATGAGTGGATTTCATTGCTATTGCTAAATGCCTTCATTCAGACAGCAGATTCTGCAACTGATGAAGCATGGTTAAGACAATTAAGTCTTGGTGTGATGGATGAAGAAGTACTAAAGAAGAATGTTGAACAATCAATATCTAAGCCACTGGATAGTTTGCCGCCAATAGCTAAGCTGATTGCCTGGCTGATTCTTTCACATCACCGCTTGCCACTGCCAAAAAAAGAGCATCAAAAAGACTATCTATCTGAACAGGCGGGGTCTATTGATGCTGTATTAAATCGAATCACCAAAGAATGGGGCTATGAAAATTGTTATGACGCAACAGAGTATCAAACGCGTTTAAAGGGCTGCTTTAGTTTCCCCAATGGGTTACTGAGAAACTCAAGACATTGGCTGCGGCAAGTAAAAAAATGGGCTCAACGTTTATTTACTGCTCAAGATCTAGTTAAACAATGTATTGAAGATGGGAGTTACCGTCTTGTTATAAATCATGCACGACTGTGTTTAATGTTGGGTGACCACTATTATTCATCACAACAAGCTGATCCAAAATGGCAGGATTCAATTGGTCTGTATGCTAATACAGATCGGGAAACTAGAGTCCTGAAACAAAAGCTTGATGAGCATTTGGTTGGCGTAGCGCGACATGCGTTACAAGTTGCACATATGCTCCCTTTTTTTGAAAAGAAGCTTCCCATTGTTGAGGATGTCAGTAGCTTGAAAAGACGAAGTCCTGAGCCTTTCCAGTGGCAAGACAGAGCCGTGGATAAAATCAATATTTGGCAGCAGGAACTAATGGGGAAGAATAAGCTGAGATATGGCTTTTTTGTCGTCAATATGGCCAGCACAGGTTGTGGTAAAACTTTTGCCAACGCCAAAGTGATGCGTGCATTATCACATGACACTAAAAGCTTGCGCTTCATTCTGGCATTAGGATTGCGTACGCTCACTTTGCAAACGGGGGATGAGTATCGACAGCGTGTGGGTTTGGACAATAGTGAGCTTGCGGTGTTGATAGGTTCTCGTGCTGTTATGGAATTACATCAACAGGTAAAAATAGATCAGGAAGATCAAAGCTTTGAAAATAGTGGTTCTTTATCGCAGGAGGTTTTACTTGACGAGGATGTGAATTTTGAGTGCGCTATACCCGATATAGGTTTGAGTACAGTTTTAACCTGTGATCGTGATAAGCAGTTTTTGTATGCCCCAGTGCTGGCTTGTACAATTGATCATTTAATGGCTGCTACTGAAACCAAACGCGGAGGTCGTTATATTTTGCCAACACTTCGACTGATGTCGTCAGATTTGGTTATTGATGAGATTGATGACTTCACGGGAGATGATTTAGTTGCGATCGGGCGCCTTATCTATTTAGCGGGGATGTTGGGTCGCAGAGTAATGATTTCATCAGCAACAATTCCCCCCTCTCTCGCTGAAGGTTACTTCAAAGCTTATCGAGATGGTTGGCAAACGTATTGTAAGGCTCGAGAAGCTAATAGCATGATTGGTTGTGCCTGGGTGGATGAATTTTCAACTCAAGTTTCAGGTAATAGTGGGGCTGATACAGCAAAGTCAATTTCTCAATACAGGCAAGAGCATTTGCAATTTATTGAAAAAAGAGTGAACAGACTAAAGATGCAGCCTGTTAAACGTAAAGCGGATATTAGTGATTGCCAAATGATTATTGACAATCACCGAGGGCAAAATCAACAGCAGCAAGAAGTGATTGAAAGCAAAAAGGCCACTTATTTTAATGTGATAGCACAAAGTGTATTAGAAAAGCATCAGTCCCATCATTTTGTTGATCAAGTTACCCTGCTTAATGTTTCATTTGGTGTGGTTCGAGTAGCTAACATTTCACCATGTGTGGAGCTCACTAAATTCTTTTTAGAAAAAAATTGGACCATAACGACAGAGGTAAGAGTAATGGCGTATCATAGTCAACAAGTCCTGTTAATGCGTTCAGTTCAGGAGAAACACCTGGATCAGGTATTGAAGCGTAAAGAAAAAGCAGGGGAGGTGCCTGTAGCCTTAAAACATCCCGTGATCTGTGGTCATTTGAGTGAAATAAAAAAACATTCTCCAGCTGTGAAAAATGTGATTTTTATACTGGTGGCAACGCCCGTAGAAGAGGTGGGGCGTGATCATGATTTTGACTGGGCAGTTATTGAACCATCGTCTTACCGTTCAATAATTCAGCTGGCAGGTCGTGTTAGGCGGCATCGTGAAGAAGAGGTTGAGCTCCCGAATATAGCTTTATTGCAATATAACTGGAAGGGTATTCGAGATCACCATGATGAGAATGCTAAAGTATTTACTCGCCCAGGTTTTGAAGACTTGATTCGTTTAAAAACTCATGATTTAAAACAGTTAGTGGATGTAGGCGCTATTGCTCAATGCTTAGATGCAGTTCCTCGCATTCAGCAACCAACACATTTAAATGCTAATTATCTGCGCCATTTACGCGAGGCAACAGACTTAGTTGAGCTTGAGCATGCAGCTACTTGGCAGTGGGTAGCAAATTACAAAGCAAGTGGTGAGGGTCCGCACACTCTGCAGGGATGGTTAAATCATCACTGGTTTCTAACGGCATTGCCACAGGCTTTAGCCCCTTTTCGCAAAAGTGAGCCAAATTTAAAAATTTTTCTAGTTTTTGATGAGGAGCGGGATGCAAGTCGGTTTTGCGAAAAAAATGTAAAAGGTTATGCCATCGAACGTGAAAAGTTACTTAATATTCGGCGAATTTCCTTGAGTGAGTGCGCGCAGAAAAGGCTTTGGTTAAAGCGTGATTTTGATCAAAGCTGCGCTGAGCTAGCAAATAGTTATGAGATAAGTCAGCGTTTAGTTTCACTGCGCTATGGGGAATTGAGTTTTCCGTATAACGAGAAACAACAATATGGGTATAACGATCAGCTTGGGCTGGTTAAAATTTAATATGACTAAGACTTGTACGAGCTAGCATCCCTTGTTTTAAAGCTGCCTGTACGGCAGTGGACTTGAAAATAACACAAATAAATTTTCTAAGCTGCCTATGCGGCAGAGGGGAGTATGATACAGGTAATGATGTAAAATTCAAATGGCAAGTTGGATTTAGTGTATAAGTTTAGACCTGACCTGCCAATTCTGAACAATGCCATGAGTGCTTAAATGGTAATTGTTTTGCATTCATGTAGATATTTAAAATTCCTAAATACTAAAAAATTTTAAACAGCACAATTAAATGGTTGAAAATTTTGTGCACCTTAAAAATCCATTATGGAATAATAAAATAAAATCATGAATAGCAAATATGTTATGACTAAAGTGGTAACTGTCTCTAAGGTTGAAGAAGTAACTTTTGCTCATGAGGAAGTGCCGAAGCCCCAAAGGCAACAAATAACGTTTGAGAAACTTTGGCAATTAATCAAGAAGTGTGCGTTTTTGTATAAGTGGATGAGGAGTTAAAGATAATGGATAAGGCAATAACGGCTTTTTTTGTTGAAAGAAAGGCCGCATGGTTAAAGAAAAACATTACTAGCTCCATGTCAGATATAGAGGTGCGAGAAAAGGAAATGGAATGTGAACACTTATTTTCACTAAGGCAGTGGTTACCTAATGCGGCAAATAGGGCTGGACAAATGTCCATTTCCACGCATCCTTGTACTTTCAGTCATCCTAGTGCCAGGAAAAATAAAAATGGCTATGTCAGTTCAGTTATTGCTGATAGCCAGCAAAGCAATGATGGCTTTTTACGAAGTGGCAATGTAGAGGTGGTTGCAGATGCGCTAGGAAATGCAGCGGCTTTAGATGTGTATAAATTTCTAACGCTGGTTGTGGAAGATGGTCAGACGCTTATTCAACACCTTGAACAAGATACAGAGTTGGCTTTGAGCTTGTTTACCTTGGAAAATGCTGATGAAGATCAAGGTTATCATGCACTAAAACAAGGATTTTTAGCTATGATGTTACCAGATAGTGAAATGGTCACAAGCTCAAAAATAAAGCAAGTATTTTTCCCTGTTACAAAAAAAGCTACTCATAGCTCATTAGGTAGAACTGCTTACCATCAGTTATCTATACTCACGGCCTCAGGGATTGTATTTGAATTAAAAAAGCGACTAGATTCACTGCGCTTTGGGGATGATGTTAAGACCGCAAGAGAAAAGAGAAAAAATAACGAACCGCATTCAGGGTACTGCGAAATCTACAACTTAACCACCATTGGATACGGGGGAACTAAGCCGCAAAACATAAGCGTGTTAAATAACCAGAATGGAGGCAAATCTCATTTGCTTATGTGCGTTCCACCAACTTTGAAGCACAGGGAAATTCATTTTCCGAATTCTGATTTTTTTAGTCAGACTGTGAACTATTTCCAATGCAAACATCAGTTCTTCCAGTTGCATAAATTGTACAAGCGTGATGATAACAATATGCATATTCGTGCAGAGAGGGACGAATATTATCAAAGTGTAATTGATCACATCATTGAAAAAATGTGGCAGGTTCGTGGCGTTGCGGGAGAGCAATATAACCCGATATCAAACCAATTGTCCGCATCACAGAAAACATGGTTATGTGAACAAGAAGAAATGAAAACGCTTCGAGAGTCAACGGATGACTGGCTTAATGATATAACCGACTCGATAACCACCTTTCTATTTCATGGATACGAAAAAATATTGGGCAAAAAAGCAATTAAATTTGGCGATGGTGAGTACAAACATATGCAAAATCTGGTGTTATCGAATAAGGGGGCATTACGATGATGGGTGAAGTCAAAAAACTGCTGATTATTCCGCATATTAAAGTGCATAATGCCAACGCGCTTTCTAGCCCTTTTACCGTAGGTTTTCCAGCGATGACGGCTTGGCTTGGAGCGGTGCATGCACTACAACGCAAGTTGAATGCCCAAGATGTTCAGGTGAGTTTTGTAGCCACAGGTGTGGTGTGTCATGACATGGATTTGCAGACCTACAAGGGTGATAACGATTTTGTGTGTTCGATTATAGGAACAGGCAATCCATTGGACAAGGTCGGAGAAAGGTCTGCTTTTATCGAAGAAGCTCGTTGTCATCTTGATATAAGTCTGGTTATCCAACTCAATAATATTAGCATCGATGAACATGAGTCACTACTTAGCGCCATTACTCATTTATTACATGCAAAAATGAAAATGGCGGGTGGAGATATTAGAAATTTTCAACCTCCTTTTTGTATCAATAGTAGAGAAGGTGACATTGACGATTTACAGAAGGTACAACGTGCCTTAATGCCAGGGTACGCACTAGTTGAACGTCGTGATTTAATGATTGCCGCCATGCAAAATGGTGCTGATGCACTAGATGCAATGATCGACTATCTGGCTATCCACTATCATTGTGATGTAGATGATGATAGCAGTGTAACTTGGAGCAGTTCTCGTAAGACCTTGGATAACAGACCCGCAGGGTGGATTGTCCCCATTGCCACAGGTTTTCATGGTATCAGTGAATTAGGTGAAGCAAAAAATCAACGTGATCCAAACACCTTGCATCGATTTGCCGAAAGTGTCGTCACCCTGGGTGAGTTTAAAATGCCACACCGAATTAAGCTTATCGAAGACATACTTTGGCATTATCACACGGAGGGAGATTTGTATCTTTGCCAGCAAAAGATGCAAGCAATTCAAATTAACGATATTGATTCAGCATCGGACTCAATCGAATCTGAATTTTAATTAACCTAAACAAATAGAAGGAAATTTATCATGGCTAAGAAAGACAACATTGCATCCGTATTGGCATTTGAAAAAAAGTTAGTAACGAGCGATGGTTATATGTATGGCACTACATGGAGCGGAAGAGATCAATTAACTCCACTGGTTTTGCAAGAAAAATCTGTGCGCGGTACCATTTCAAATCGATTAAAACCCGCGATTAAAAATGATCCTGCCAAACTGAATGCTGAAGTGGAAAAAGCGAACTTACAGCGTGTAGACTCTTGCTCCTTGGCGCTTGATCAGGATACCTTAAACTTAAAATTTACCATAAAGGTGCTTGGTGGTATTGCTGAACCTTCAGCCTGCAACAATGCTTTATTTAAGCAAAGTTATAGCGCTGCTGTCGATCAGTACATTGAAAATCGTGGCTTTAAGGAGTTGGCTCGCCGTTATGCTACTAATATTGCTAATGCACGTTTTCTATGGCGTAACCGAATTGGGGCAGAGAAAATAGAAGTAGGTGTTCAAGCAAAAAATAGTACAGTTGATAAAACATGGTGCTTTAACGCAACTCAGTTCACAACACGAAACTTTGATTTTAGTGATGTACAAATCGACGATTTAGCTACCTATATTGCAAACGCCTTAGCAAGTAAAGACAACTTTTTATTGTTGGATGTTAGTTGTTTTGTGCAAGTAGGAAGGGGGCAAGAAGTTTATCCCAGTGAAGAGTTGGTGTTAGATAAAGGCAAGGGCGAGAAGAGTAAAGTTTTGTATAGCATTAAGGGCATTGCTGCTATGCATTCTCAAAAAATTGGAAACGCATTACGCACTATTGATACCTGGTATCCTGAGTTTACTGACCCACAAACGAGTGCAGGACCTATTGCAATCGAACCATACGGTGCGGTTACCAACTTGGGAAAAGCCTTTAGAACGCCAGCAGATAAGCAGGACTTCTATACCTTTTTT
>JACCDZ010765603.1_pt1 | contig 52415 bp, 49 predicted proteins | sample 7449551 | NCBI WGS metagenome assembly JACCDZ01 (sample SAMN15323452, study PRJNA562643) | freshwater metagenome | isolation source: river surface water | place: USA:Blue River Watershed | collected 2017-08-18 | reverse complement strand
CCTCTTAGTTCTTACCTCTTAGTTCTTACCTCTTAGTTCTTACCTCTTAGCTCTTACCTCTTAGTTCTTACCTCTTACCTCTTACCTCTTACCTCTTAGTTCTTACCTCTTAGTTCTTACCTCTTAGTTCTTACCTCTTAGCTCTTAGCTCTTAGTTCTTACCTCTTAGTTCTTAAAACCCTATCGCCTTCAATCCCAAACCCGCCGTCTCCGGCCAGCCCAGCATCAAGTTCATATTTTGTACCGCTTGTCCCGATGCGCCTTTGATCAAGTTGTCAATGACTGAACTGATCAACAATTGGCCATCTATTACCTCTAGGTGTAAGAAACATTTATTGGTATTCACGACTTGTTTCACATCGACATCCTTTGGGCTAACAAAAACAAAGGGTGAATCTTGGTAATAGTTCTCATATAATTCGATCGCCTCTTCCTGGGTGCCCGCATAGGCTGTGTACACATTGGCCATGATGCCACGCGAGAAATTACCGCGATAAGGAATGAAATTGACCTTGGGTGCTGGAGATTTGGCCCCCAATACCATCCCAATTTCCGTCAAATGCTGGTGTGTAAATGCCTTGTAAATACTGACGTTATTGTTCCTCCACGAAAAATGACTCGTATTGGACAAGGATTGTCCCGCACCTGTGGAGCCGGTCACGGCCGAAACATGTACGTCGGCAGTTAATAACCCCGCTTGTGCTAATGGCAACAAAGCCAATTCAATCGAGGTAGCAAAACAGCCGGGATTAGCAATCTTCGTTGCCGATTTGATTTTATCTTTTTGGAATTCCGCCAAACCATACACAAAACCTTCTGATTCGTCACGGAAATCCGTACTCAAATCCACGATTTTGGTATGCCAAGGGATCTCATTCGCCGCTAAGAATTTCTTCGATTCGCCATGGCCTGAGCATAAAAATAGGACATCCACAGGACTCAAATCTGCACAGAAACGTGCATTCGTTGATCCCAAAAGATCCGTGTGCACATCCGATACCAATTTGCCTGCTTGCGAATTCGACATAATGCACGTCAAGTGTACATCCGGGTGATTCACCAAGATGCGCAACAATTCGCCACCCGTGTAGCCCGCAGCGCCTACGATTCCTATTTTAGCCATTAGTTTGCTTCGTTTACTTTCCGGTGAATCATCGTTTGATTAGAAACGATTTTCGAGAATCCACGTACATCGTCTCCAGTCCAAGCCTTATTCATTTCACCATAGGCTCCAAAAGCTGAAGACATCAAATCGAATTTCGATTCAATTCCTGTTACCTGGAACTGATACGGCGATAAAACCACGTTGACGGTTCCTGTTACATTGTCCTGCGTATCAGCCAAGAAGGTCTCGAAATTTCGCATAATCGGATCTAAGAATTGTCCTTCGTGCAACAACGTGCCGTACATATCTCCAATGTTTTGTTTCCAATACAATTGGTGTTTGGTCAAAACGTGTTTCTCTAATAAATGGTGGGCTTTGATGATGATCAATGGGGCAGGAGCTTCAAAGCCTACACGGCCTTTGATACCAATGATTGTGTCACCTACGTGGATGTCCCGACCGATTGCATAAGCACCTGCGCGGGCTGTTAATTCGCGAATCGCGTCCACAGAACTTGCATATTTTTTGCCATCTATACCGACCAATTGGCCATATTCGAATTGCAAAGAAATCTTGCTGGGTTTCGTTTCGGTTAATTGAGTCGGCCATGCTTCTTCAGGCAAATAGCCATCCGATGTCAAGGTTTCTTTTCCTCCCACAGATGTTCCCCACAAACCTTTGTTGATCGAATAAGTTGATTTGTGCCATTCCTGCACCACGCCTTTCGACTTCAAGAAATCGATTTCCGCCTCACGGGATAATTGCAAATCACGAATAGGCGTGATAACCTCACATTCAGGAGCCAAGATGCGGAAAACCACATCGAAACGAACTTGGTCATTACCAGCACCTGTACTACCGTGTGCAATGGCTTTGGCACCTAGTTTAGCCGCATATTTGGCGACCGCTGTTGCTTGGAAAACACGCTCGGCAGATACAGATAGTGGATAGGTGTTGTTTTTTAATACGTTTCCAAAGACCAAATACTTGATGCAATCTTGGTAATATTCTTCTACCACATCGAGCGTCACGTGTGAAGTAACTCCTAACGAATAGGCTTTTTCTTCAATCGTTTTTAGTTCCGCGGGTGAAAAACCACCCGTGTCAACCAAGGCCGAGTGCACTTCCATGCCGCGCTCTTCGGTTAAGTATTTCACACAGAATGATGTATCTAATCCCCCACTAAATGCTAGTATTACTTTCGGCTTGCTCATATTTATTTGGATTTTCCTTTCTTGTGAAAGGGCATTAATAATTTCTCTTTAATTTTTTTCAATTGGGTGAAGTCGGCAATGTTCTTCAAAAAGATCCATTTCTCTTCTTTTTCTGGTGTTGCCACGCTTTGATTAGGATCATAAATCATCCCCGTACACAAACAAATCTTGCGTTCTGTACGTGTTAGGATGTCATAATTCACACAAGACTGACAACCTTTCCAAAAATTATCATCAACCGGTAATTCCGAAAAAGTCGTTGGCTCGTAGCCCAAGTCTGAATTGATCTTCATGACCGCTAAAGACGTGGTAATACCAATGATTTTGGCATCTGGAAAACGACTTCGCGATAATTCAAATGCTTTGGACTTAACCGCTTTGGCTACGCCGTATTGGCGATAAGAGGGTTTAACAATCAAACCAGAGTTGGCCACAAACTTCCCATGTTGCCAAGTTTCGACGTAGCAAAAGCCGACGAATTCGCCCGTCACATCGTCTGTTGCGATGATGGCTTTCCCTTCCGCCATTTTTTCTTGCAAGTATTCGGGTGTACGTTTTGCGATACCGGTGCCACGTGCTTTGGCAGATTCTGCCATCTCGTTGCAAATAGATTCCGCCAGGTCAAAATGGGCTTGACTAGCGATTTGAACAGTATATGAATTCATGAATGGAATCAAGTATAAATGAAACAAATAGGTAAATCAGTCTTTCAGGGAATCATACCCTGAAGATGAATCTTCGTCGTCGAAGCGACGTGACAACATACCTGTTTGAATTATTTATCTTCATGTTCTTGATAAACAGCGTGATTAAACGCTAATTTTGTCTAGATATAGGGGTCAAATTTCAGTAATTCAACGCTTAAATCCCAATAATCAACTGATTATTTCATGGAAAATGATAATTCTTTGTCGGCTGAAGCGTTGATTTACGCCTATACCTCAGGCGTTTTTCCCATGGCGGAGGCGGATGGAACGATTTATTGGTACCGTCCAGATCCCCGAGCGATCATTCCCATCGATACCTATAAGCCAGCCAAATCGTTAAAGCCTATCTTGAATCGGGGTCAATTTGAGCTACGAATAAATACTCAATTTGAAGCGGTCATGCGTGCCTGTGCGGCTCCTCGGGCCTATGAGCAGGAAACGTGGATTTCCGAGGAAATCATTCAGGCTTATGTTGACTTACATGCCATGGGTTTTGCGCACTCGGTCGAAGTTTATGAGCAAGGTGAATTGGTGGGTGGCCTTTATGGCGTGCATATTGGTTCTGTGTTTTTTGGCGAATCGATGTTCATGAAGGTCTCGAATGCTTCCAAAGTGGCTTTCCACCACCTGATAGAAATTTTGCGTGCGAACGAGTTTTCTTTATTGGACACCCAGTTTATGAATGATAATGTGCAACGATATGGGGCGATTGAGATCAAGCGAACGCAATATGAAAAATTGTTAACGAAGGCTTTGATGAAAGCAAGTGAATTTAAATTGCCCGTCAAATAGCCTAAATTTCAACCGAAAGGGCTAAATTGTAACAAATTTACAGATTATGTCAAAGCCGATTCTCGTTATTAAGTTTGGTTCATCTTCCATAACCCATGCAAATGGGGAAGTGAATGAGCAGACGCTCGAGAAAATCGCGGCACAGGTTTCAAGCTTACAACAGGAATATTCCATCGTTTTGGTATCCAGTGGTGCCGTAGCAGCCGGGAAAGCTTCTTTAAAACAATACAAGGGAACCTTGTCGGAGCGCAAAGCCGCTGCCGCCGTGGGGAATCCTTTGTTGATCGCCAAATACAACCATTACTTTCAAAAATACGGTATTTCCATCGCGCAAAGTCTTTGCGAGCGTCATCACTTTTCGAAGCGTGAATCCTTCTTGCAATTGAAAGAAACCTATCAAGAGCTTTGGCGCAATGACATCATTCCCATCGCAAATGAGAATGACGTGGTGAGCAATGTCGAGTTGAAGTTTTCGGATAATGATGAATTAGCAACCTTAATTGCCACAGGATTCGGAGCAGAGAAATTATTGATCTCCACTTCGGTGGGTGGTTTGCTTGACGAACAAGGTCAAATCATTCGCTTTGTCCCAGAGATTAATGCGTCCATTTTAGATGTGGTCAATACAGATACGTCGAGTACAGGTTTGGGCGGGATGATTTCCAAACTTACCTTCACCCGACTTGCCACGCGGATGGGAATCAAGGTAGTCATTTTTGGTTTGGACCATGCGAATGGCATCATCGATGCCTTGCACGAAAATATTGGAACCGTTTTTGAACCACAAATGGCAACCTTATCTGCCCGACAAAAATGGTTAGCCTCCGGTAGCGTCATCACGGGCAGAATTGTCTTGGACAAAGGGGCGGTGAAAGCCATCCAAAACCGTAAGAGCTTATTGTCGGTAGGTGTCTTGGAATACATCGGCGAATTCGAAAAAGGCGAGGTGGTTGAAATGCTTGATCCTCAACAAAATCCAGTGGCCGTCGCTCGGGCACGCTATTCCAAAGCGGAGCTGGCTAATTCAGCTGAAAGCAAAGAAGTCGCGCATGCGGATGACATCGTTATATGGTAGTTAAGAACTGAGAGTTAAGAACTGAGAGTTGTTGATTATTACATTTATCTCAGGTTACTTATTTCTGATTTTTTCTCAGTGTAACCAATGTAGAGCCAAGTAATCGCTGTAGCTCCTCCAAATCCAAAATTAATTCATCATATATTTCTAGTTCAATTAAATGACTAGCTTCTAAAAGTTTAAGCCAATACACGGTTTCTCTTGCCTCTTTGTAGGCAATCGATATTTTGAATTCGAAATCTTTACGAGAAAAGGCAGCTAGGCTTTCTGCTACATTTGCTCCAATGGATGTGCCTGATCTAAGCAGTTGTCTGCTTAAAATAAATTCTTTGTGGGTTTGATTTATTGTCCGATACGTCTTGATGATTCTCAAGGCAAACAGAAAGGATTTTACAGATATGATACTATCCGTTTTCATCAATTTGGATTTATGTCACAAGCATAGCAACATAAATCCAAATGATTTGATTTTGAAATTGATAATCTTGAAAATTATCAACAAATAGAATTCTTAACTCTTAGTTCTTAACTCTTAGTTCTTAACTCTTAGTTCTTAACTCTTAGTTCTTAACTCTTAACTCTTAACTCTTAGTTCTATTCCACCACCACTGCTTTCCCGCTCTCCACATCCGCTTCCACAGCCTTGTACTTCACGTTTTCCTTGATGCTTCCATCTTGGTATTGTACAGTAACACGTTGGTTACGATCCGCGATTTTAATCGCTTGGCGAGGTGCAACGCGCTCCACTTGACCCGCCGATGGATCATGGTAGCCTGGTTCGTCTTGCGCTCCAGCCAAACCTCCTAATAAAGATGATAAAGCCTCATCTTTGCTCATTTGCAATTTAGGGGCTTTCTCCTTCGGTGCTTTGGGTGCCGTTTGATTTGTTGATTGTGCTGCTGGGATTTCAGCTTTGATCACAAAACTAATGGTATCGGAATTCACACGTGCCACAAAGCGTTGGAATAAATTCACCGCCTCAAACTTGTAAATCAACAAAGGATCTTTCTGCTCAAATACCGCATTTTGAACCGATTGCTTCAAATCATCCATCTCGCGCAAATGCTCCTTCCACTCTTGGTCAATCAAGGTTAAGGTGATGAATTTTTCCATCTCCATAATCACTTCTTTGCCTTGACTTGCTAAGGTTTTGTCGGCATCTACCACCACACCTGTGACCATTTGGCCATTCGAGATCGGTACTTGAATGCCTGAGAATCCTTGACGCTTCGCCTCTTCCGCTACCTGAATAACTTGTTGGGCAATGGCCTCATTCTTCGCCTTATAATGCAATTCAGCCGCTAAGAATAATTGCTCTGTCCGCTTGTCTACCGCCAAACGATTGAATTCTTCTGCCGTGAACGGCGGCTCCATACCCAATAATTCAATCACCTTCAATTCAAGCTCCTCGTAGTTCGTATAGCTTGTTGTGATGTCTTGGCAAACATCGAATAAAATATTGATGATATCTAACGATAAGCGCTCGCCCAACAAAGCATTTTGCCGACGCTTGTAAATCGCATTCCGTTGGTAATTCATCACGTCATCATATTCCAATAAACGCTTACGAATACCAAAGTTGTTTTCCTCTACTTTCTTCTGAGCTCGCTCAATCGAGTTGGTAATCATGGAGTGTTGAATTACTTCTCCTTCTTCCATACCCAAACGATCCATCACTTTCGCAATTCGATCCGAACCGAATAAACGCATCAAATTATCTTCCAAGGACACAAAGAATTGAGACGAACCCACATCTCCTTGACGTCCTGCACGACCACGCAACTGGCGGTCGACCCGACGAGATTCGTGGCGTTCCGTACCGATAATCGCTAAACCACCTGCAGCTTTTGATTCTGGGCTCAACTTAATATCTGTACCACGACCAGCCATGTTGGTCGCAATCGTTACTTTTCCTGATTGACCCGCTTCAGCGACAATTTCTGCCTCTCTCGCGTGCTGTTTGGCATTCAAGACATTGTGCTGAATCTTACGGATATTCAATAAACGACTCAATAATTCCGAGTTTTCTACCGAGGTTGTACCCACCAATACCGGTCGGCCTGCAGCGACCAATTCCTGAATTTCCTCCGCAACGGCATTGTATTTCTCGCGTACCGTGCGATAAACTTTATCTTCGTGGTCTTTTCGTTGGATCGTACGATTCGTCGGAATCGACACCACATCCAATTTGTAAATCGTCCAGAATTCACCCGCTTCCGTTTCCGCCGTACCTGTCATACCACCTAATTTGTGGTACATACGGAAGTAGTTTTGCAAGGTAATCGTTGCATAGGTTTGCGAAGCATCCTCCACGTTAACGCCTTCTTTGGCCTCAATCGCCTGATGTAATCCGTCTGAATAACGACGACCTTCCATCACACGACCCGTTTGCTCGTCGACAATTTTCACCTTGCCTTCTACCAAAATGTATTCTGTATCTTTTTCGAATAGGGTATAGGCCTTTAACAATTGGTTTACGGTGTGAATGCGTGAAGCCTTCTCGTTGTATTCCAATATCAACTGCTCTTTTTGTGCTAAACGCTCCGCGTCTGACAATTCTTTGTTCTTTTCAATTTTATTTAAGTCAATCGACAAGTGGGGCAAAACGAAAAAATCTGGATTCTCCGTATTTCCACTCATAAAGGCTAAGCCTTGTTCGGTTAATTCTACCTGATTGTTCTTCTCTTCTATCGTGAATAATAAAGGCTCATCTGCCTGTGGCATCAATTTTTGATTTTCAGCCAAATAAATTGATTCCGTTTCGTTCATCAATTGCTTCATGCCGCTTTCCGACAAGAATTTAATTAAGGGCTTGGATTTAGGTAAACCGCGATATGCACGGAATAAAGCCAATCCACCTTCTTTTTTATTTCCAGCTGCAATTTCCTTTTTGGCCTCAACCAAGAAGTTTTGAACAATTTGTTTTTGGGCTTCGACCAATTTATGAACGCGCGGTTGGAATGCCTCAAATTCCTGCTCATCTCCTTTGGGAATAGGACCTGAGATAATTAGGGGAGTACGCGCATCATCGATTAATACGGAGTCAACCTCATCCACCATCGCAAAATGGTGTGGACGCTGAACCTGATCCTCTAAGCTACGTGCCATGTTGTCACGCAAATAATCAAAACCAAATTCATTGTTCGTTCCATAGGTAATGTCAGCCAAATAAGCCTGGCGGCGCTCCTCTGTATTGGGTTCATGTTTGTCGATGCAATCCACCTTCAAGCCATGGAATTCAAATAAAGGGGCATTCCATTCGGAGTCACGTTTCGCTAAGTAATCATTCACAGTTACTAAGTGAACGCCACGACCTGCTAATGCATTTAAATAGGTAGGCAAGGTAGAAACCAAGGTTTTTCCTTCTCCCGTACCCATCTCAGAAATCTTTCCTTGGTGTAATACGATACCACCGATCAACTGCACATCGTAGTGAATCATATCCCAAGTAATCTGGTTTCCAGCAGCTAACCATTGATTATGCCAAATCGCTTTGTCGCCTTCAATCACGACATTTGCCTTTTTGGCAGCGATGAATTTATCTTCAGCCGTCGCGGTGACAACTAATTTCTTGTTTTCAGTCAAACGACGAGCCGTTTCTTTCACAACAGCGAAGGCCTCAGGAAGAATTTCCATTAATACGACCTCCAATTGTTTGTTACGATCCTCGTTTAATTTATCAATTTGAAGAAAGAAAGTCTCTTTCTCATCGATGTCTTCTGTGGCGTTCCCCTGTTCGCGTAAGGCTACAATTTGGGAATCGATATCTGCTAAAAATGCTTGAATGCGTTGCTTGAATTCGTATGACTTTCCACGCAGGGCATCATCAGAAAGCTCATGCAAACGGGCATATTCCTCCTTGATTTTATCCACAATCGGCATGATTGCCTTGATGTCACGTTCTGATTTCGTGCCAAATATTTTTGTAACGCTTTTGCTGAGTATTGAAAACATGGTAAAATAGGGCCTACCTAGGCTTGGTGATAATTTAATTTGCAATTTACCAATTTGAATTTTTATCCTTGCTATGTTCCGACAATTAATCCGAAATTTTTACGGATTTCAATTCGAAATTCATTTGTTTTGTAGCTCAATTTTGAATTCCTATGGCTGATCATCCAATTCCTCCGCGTCGGGCTCCCCGGAAAAAACTGAAGATGCCGCTTTTTGGCGATATGATGAGTGGTTCATCGGGTCAAGGAGGTTCGCGAAATTTCACAACATACTTATTTGTATTGGTCGGCTTGGGGATGGTGGGTCAACTCCTTTTGCCGCAATTGTGGGCGGAGAAAGTGTATGATTCTGAATCCGAGGTGCGTGAAATGAAGATTGATGGTGTTTTGCGCAAAAAGTATGCAGATGCGAGTGATCGCAGTGAGATTCATTACTTACTTGTCGTAGTTGAAAAGGAGGGTAAACGAAAGAAACTCGACCTGTATCAGGCAGATTCTACGTTTTTTGAACAAGTGGCTGTTCCTCAGCGGATTAAAAAAGAGTCAGGAAGTTTGAAAGTACTTGTAACCCGCTATTCAAAGCCCGATACGACCTTAGAAATACGATTTAAGAAATAAGTTTTATCAGTTTTTTGATAATCTACTTATTCAATTTACCTTAGGGCAAAATTCTACTATAAATGCCCATCCTTTCCTTACCAAATGCTAAACATTTGTTGGCCAGAACCTTATTTGGTTTTTCCAAAGAGCAATTGCAACAAGCCATGGGTTATGGTTCACTCGATGTTCTTGTAGATCAAGCATTGTTAGCGGATATTAAAACACCCGAAGCACCTAACCCGTGGGTGAGTACAATTCCCGCGCAGGTGCAACAAGATTCAGGTGATGCGGCAAAATGGTATCGGGAATTGACCTATTGGTGGTATAATCGCATGTTCTCCGAAGGATTATCAATGCAGGAAAAGATGGTTTTATTTCTGCATAATCACTTTTCTTGTGAGCGCGATAAAGTGAATTATCCGCAATACATGTACCAACAAAATCAATTGTTTCGGAAATTCGCTTTTGGCAATTTCAAACAATTGGTCAAGGAAATAAGCAGCGATCCCACCATGCTCATTTACTTGGACGGAAATAACAGCCGGGGAACAGGGCCCAACGAAAATTACGGTCGGGAACTCATGGAGCTTTTTACGCTCGGAATAGGGAACTACACTGAAAATGATATCAAACAAGCAGCAAAAGTACTTTCAGGCTGGCAAGTAAAAGGGTTGACTGCTGTATTTGATCCGAATCGATGGCACAAAGAGGCTAATTTGACTATTTTTGGAAAGACAGCTGCTTTCAAAGTGGATACCTTAGTTGATTTGATCTTTGAGCAAAAGGCATGCGCTGAATTTATTTGTCGGAAACTTTACAAAGCCTTCATTTATTATAAGCCTGATGAAGCTTTTGTCGCTCAGATGGCGACTGTTTTTCGCTCGAATAATTACGAAATGAAACCTTTATTACGTTTCATGTTTTTGTCCGACCATTTCTATCAAACGCCTTTTCATGCGAGTCGTATCAAAGATCCGCAAGAATTGATGGTCGGGTCCTTGAAAGCTTTGCAAATCAAAGTACCAGATATCATCAACTTGTATGACATGGCGAAGCTTTTGCAAATGCAATTGTTGCAACCCCCAGATGTTGCTGGATGGCCTGGTCAGCGCGATTGGATAAGCTCAACTACCTATTCGTACCGCGGAGGCTTCACAGATTCACTGTTAACTGGGAAGCGTTTTAATGGTACGACCGTTACGGGGAAATTAGACGTTTTGGCCTATGCCAGGAGTTTTCCGAACAGCGAAAAAGCGGCCTTGTTTGTCAATGAAGTGATTGATTCGCTGGTGTTATTCCCGATATCAGATGCGAAACGACAGTTTTTGTTGAATACGCTGTTGGATGGGACTATTGCGGCTAACTGGTCTACCTACACGCCTCAGGCGGATGCTCGGATTGTCCGATTGTTGAAAGCCATTATGCGTTTACCTGAATATCAACTGAATTAGGCCATGAAGAAGCAAATGAATCGGAAAGCATTTTTACAGCAAATGGCCATCTTGTCGGGTGGTGTGGGCATAGGTTTAGGAACTGTGACGGGAAAAGCCTTTGGTCAAATACCTGCTGCTTTTGCTGGAAATGCAGAAGCTGGTAAAGTACTCATTATTATACAGTTGGGTGGAGGAAATGATGGTTTGAATACTGTTATTCCAGCTGAGGATGATTTATACCACAAAGCGCGGCCCAATATTTCCATTAAAAAAGATGCGGCATTAAAACTTGATCAAGGGATGTATTTACACCCCTCGGCGGTAGGCTTAAAGAAGTTGTACGACGAAGGTCAGCTCTGTATCGCACAAAATATTGGTTACCCGAATCCCAACCGTTCGCATTTTCGTGCGACGGATATTTGGAACACCGGGTCTGATGCGAGCACCCTTTGGGATGAGGGCTGGGCAGGTCGTTATCTACGGACACGATATCCCGAGTTCCCCATCGCACTAGCCAAACATCCGATGGCCATTCAGTTGGGATCCGTGGAATCTCTTTTGTTTCAGTCTGATCAAGGAGGCTTTAGTACCGTATTTGAAGATCCGAACTTATTTTATCAACTCGTAAGTGGTACACCGGCAGATTCGGATATACCACCTGCTACGTTGGCTGGAGACGAACTTGGATTTTTGAAGCAGATCGCTGCAGCTTCCGTTCAATATGCCGGCGTTATTCGGGATGGAGCGACGAAAGGGAAGAATACGCTGACTTATCCAACGTCCAATTTAGGCCGCCAATTTAGCATCGTCTCCAAATTGATTTCAGGAGGATTAGAGACCCCTGTTTATTTATTAAATATAGGCGGTTTTGATACACATGCCAATCAATTGACACAACATGCCAACTTATGGAAAACGATTTCGGAAGCGGTCAAAACCTTCCAAGTCGACATGGATAATCAAAATTTGTCGGAGCGCGTCAATATCATGACCTTTTCGGAATTTGGCCGACGTGTGAATCAGAATGGTACAGCCGGTACGGATCATGGAACGGCAGCTCCGATGTTTTTTATCGGTAAAACGGTGCGAGGAGGCTTGATCGGAGCTAATCCAAATCTGAAGGCATTGGATAACAATGGCGATTTGAAGTTTAATTATGATTATCGACAAGTTTACAGCACCGTCTTGCGGGATCATTTGGGCTTGGATAATGTACGGACGCAGCAGATTTTCAATTCAACCTTTGAGCGTTTGCCTATCTATAGAAATTCACCTGATGCGCTTCCGGAAGCTGTTACAATTGAATTAACCGCACCATGGCCAAATCCTGCGATAGATACCACCTTGTTGCAATTTGGAATATTTGAGGAGGCTTATATTAGCTTAGCACTATTTGATTTGCAAGGTCGCCAACTGAAACTCATTGATTCAGGTTTACGTAAAGTGGGGTCATATTCGGTTCGATTTGATGTAAATGGCTATGCTTCGGGTCATTATTTGATTAGTTTGAGCACTAATCGGGGTGGTCGAGTGACGCGTCAATTGGTGATTCAATAGATAAATTGTTATCTTCGAAACTTGAATTTCGCACAACATTCATTTCAATCGTTCGTTGTTGCTAAAACGCTAGGTATATCTATGTTTCGATTAATCGTAATGGTCTTGTTATTGGTTGGTTTGAATCGCGTTGATTCAAATGGACAAATGTGGTTCTTAGGCCAAAAAGGCAGAAAGAAATCGCCTTTCCCCGTATTTAAAAAACACACTTCTATATCGTTTGGAGCAGGTTCTTCGCATTACATTGGCGACCTGGTTCCTGTCGCGGGCTTATTTTCAGTGGCTGCACAAACGACACGTTGGAACGTGGGCGTTAACTTAACGCGGCATTTATCTCCCAATTTTAGTGCTAATCTCGGGCTAAACTACATCCGAATTGCTGGAGATGATAGTTACTACTCTCCTGTGGGAGAATGGGATGCCAATTTTTTGCGAAATCTTCATTTTCGAAATGATATCAAAGAATTGTCGCTTGTCGGGATGTATGAAATCGGAGGTAATCCGGAGAATAATTTGAAGCGTAATGCGGTTTCGCCCTATGTATATTTAGGGGTGACTGGTTTTTTGCATTCTCCCGATGCACGCAAGCAAGCGGGTGTTGATGGAGCCGGAAATCCCATTCAGAGTCCATGGTTATCGGAGAGTAATGGAAGTTTATTAGATTATAAAAACGAAGGCGTCGATTATTCGCTTTTGGGCATTTCGATTCCCTTCGGTGTCGGGTTTCGTTATAAGATTACAAGTAGTATGGATGTTGGTTTCGATTTTGGCTATCGAATTGCTTTGACAGACTATTTAGATGACGTTAGCGATATTCGAAATTCTATTGTCCCCGTATCCGTTAGTGGCAGTATGTTGTATACGGATCGTTCCGGCGAGCCATTTGCAGCTAATACCTTAGTCAATAGAATTCCGCCGCCAGCTACCACATCTGCGCCTAAAATTTCAACGGGTCCTGATCAATATTTTACGACGCAAATACGTTTAATTTACCATTTGCGAAATAAAATTGATTGCCCACCATTGCCCATTCAATGAGTAGATTAGTCGCCTTATTTTTAACTATTTTCTTGAGCTTTGCATTACAAGCACAACGCTGGAGTATGTCGGCAGGTGCTGGTGCAAGTATGTACAAAGGAGATTTGTCTGATTGGCATATAATCCCTCATTTATCACAATTGAAGACACTCAATACCGCGGTCAACTTTCAGTTGCGTTATCAACCGGATCAAGCGATTGCATACCGGGCTAAATTAACATTTACGGGTTTAGATGGGGATGGAGCTAATTTTCAGCTTCCGAGTATTTCGTTTTCGAAAAATAGCTTTTCAAGTCCATTGATTGAGTTTTCTGGATTGGTTGATTATAATTTTAAAGATTACCAAGCGAACCGAAATGTTCGAAATTGGTCGCCCTTTATTTATGGGGGATTGGGCTTTTTGTTTGTGAGTCCGGAGGGAAGTGGTGTAACACCTAAGACCTATTTTACGTGGGCGATCCCTTTTGGTGTGGGTATAAAAGCTCAATTAAATAACCGGGTAGGCTTGCAATGGGACTTTGGTATGAGTAAGTCTTTGTCAAATATTTTGGATGGCCAAGCAGCTTGGGGGGAACAGCCCAATATTTTTACACTGAATAAAACGGATCAATATTTGCAAAGTTCAGTATCCTTAACCTATTCATTAATCTCGGTTTATTGCCCTCGGGATTAATGTTTTGAATAAGGGGAGGGATTAGCTATCTTTGCCTCTTGTATGTAGTATTTTGTTAGTTGTGAGTCAAGACATAAAAGAATCTATTGATGTGAACAATCTGCCGGCGCACATCGCCGTTATCATGGATGGTAATGGACGATGGGCAAAACAGCAGGGGTTTAAAGACCGCATATTTGGTCACCGCCATGCTATTGCGGCAGTTCGAGAGACGATTGAAGCTTGTGGAGAACTGGGAGTTAAGTATTTGACTTTGTATGCTTTTTCCACTGAAAATTGGAATAGGCCCCCATCAGAGGTAAAGGCTTTGATGAGTTTATTGGTGAGTGCCATTCATGATGAATTGCCGGGAATGATGAAGAGCCAAATTCGCCTCAAGGCAATTGGTGATTTGGAATCGCTGCCCAAAAGTTCGCAGAAAGAATTGGCCTCTGCGATGAATCAAACAGTTGACAATAAGGGGCTTACTTTGGTGCTTGCTTTGTCTTATTCTGGAAAATGGGATTTGACTCAAGCGACTCGAAAGATTGCGGAAAAAGTTGCAGCCGGGGAAATTGATGCATCTCAAGTGGATGCAAATATGATTAATGCGCATTTGTCAACGGCAGGAATTCCTGATCCCGACTTGATGATTCGCACTGGAGGGGATCACCGAATTAGTAATTTTATGCTTTGGCAGTTGGCCTATGCAGAGTTATATATTTTTGAAGAGTTGTTTTGGCCAGATTTTAGAAAAATCAATTTGCAACAAGCAATTGTTGATTTTCAGATGCGAGAGCGTCGGTTTGGTAAAACAAGTGAACAAGTTAAACGTGAGGGGTAGACCCTAATAATGAAAAAAGACATTTGCATGAATTTTCGTAAAGAATCAAAGGGTTATCGTTTTGGGCAACTATTTATAGTGGTTTTGGTTCTTTTCATTACACAGGCTGCTCAAGCACAGGTTTTGGGTGGTCGGCGGTTTGCTACAACCCCTTCGGCTTCACCCACTTTTTCTTGGGCGGATCCCAAAGAATATGAGATTGTAGGAATTGAAGTAACAGGCTCTCAGTTCTACGATGGTGCTTCCATGATTAATATATCGGGTTTGCAAAATGGAGATAAAATTAAGGTTCCCGGCGATGCTGTTGCCACTGCGATTCGTAAAATCATGGACCAAGGGATTTTGGAAGAAGTTGAAATATATGCCTCTAAAATTGAGGGCGATAAGATTTGGCTTCAAATTGATTTGAAAGAACGACCTCGCTTATTTGCTATTAATTATGTGGGTATTCGTAAAGGTGAGCAAGAGAGTCTAAGCGAGAAGGTGAAAGCCTACAAAGGAAAAATCATCACCGAAACGCTTAAGAAGAATTTGGAATTAGCGATTCGCAAGTATTATCAAGAAAAAGGTCGGTTAAATGTTAAGACTAAATCGATCATTCGCGTGGATACCTTGCGCGGAAACAATGCAACCTTAGTTGTGAATGTAGAAAAAGGAGAGAAGGTTAAGGTTCACAAAATTATTTTGGATGGGATCGATGAAAAATCACGTGGATTGATCTTGCGTAAAATTAAAAATACAAAGCAAATGCGCATAGGGCGTATTTTTAAGCCATCTAAGTTTGTTCCTAAAAAATGGGATGAGGATAAAACGAAGTTGCTGGAGGCAATGAATAAATTGGGTTTTCGGGATTTTCAAATCAAGTCAGATTCCATTGCCAAGGTTAATCAAAAATCGGTCGATTTATACATCAAACTTGTTCAGGGGAAAAAGTATTATTACCGGAACATCAGTTTCGAAGGAAACTATATTTATCCTGATTCTGTGTTAAACATGGTATTGGGCATCAAAAAAGGGGATGTCTACAATACGGAAGAACTGGATAAGAAATTGCAAGGAAATCCTGGTGATGACTTGAGCTCGGTATACATGGATAATGGGTACTTGTATTACAACGGCGAGCCTGTCGAGTCGGCGATCGAAGGAGATTCAATCGATTTGACCATTCGCATAAGCGAAGGAAAGCAAGCTACGATCAACAAGGTTATCCTAAACGGTAACACGAAAACTTCCGATCACGTCGTTATGCGTGAGATACGCACACTGCCAGGTCAGAAGTTTAACAAGTCGGCCATTATTCGTACCGTACGTGAATTGTCTACGATTGGTTATTTTAACCCTGAAAAAATTACGCCAAACCCGCAACCACGCGCGGATGGAACGGTTGATATTGAATACAATGTAGAAGAAAAGCCGTCGGATCAGATTGAATTATCTGGTGGTTGGGGTGGTTACATTGGTTTTGTTGGAACCTTGGGCGTTGTCTTTAATAACTTTTCTGCTAAAAACTTGACAAATATGTCAGCATGGCGTCCATTACCTGCGGGGGATGGTCAAAAATTATCTGTTCGTTTTCAAGCCAATGGTGCCGCGTATCAAAACTATAGTTTAACATTCACAGAACCATGGTTAGGTGGCAAGAAGCCTAATTCATTTTCAATCTCCTTGAATCGAAGTGTTTCGTATCCTTATCAATTTAGGACAACGGGCTACGGGGGAGGTTACGGAAGTGGTTACGGTGGCGGTTTAGGTGGTTACGGCGGCGGCTTAGGTGGTGGCTATGGTGGATATGGCGGTTATGGTGGATATGGAATGAGCGCTTATTCTGTTCCCGATTCGTTATTAGATGCCCATTTTAATGTTAATTCCATCTCCTTCAGTTTAGGTAAAAGATTAAAATGGCCAGATGACTATTTCTCTCTGAGTAATTCCTTGTCTTTTGCTCAATATGATGTAGATCGTTATTATACTTGGGCGTATCCGCAAGGAAAATCAACGTCCATTACGTTGATGTCAAATTTCTCACGAAACAGCATTGACAACCCAACCTTCCCTCGGATGGGTTCAAGTTTCTCTTTGAATGCCTCAATAACTCCTCCATATTCATTGATGGGAGGAAATAAGGATGGAAGTTTAATTGAATACCATAAGTGGATGTTTGATGCAAGTTGGTTTACGCCTTTAGTAGGAAAGTTAATCCTTCACACGCGTGCTCACTTAGGTTTCTTAGGATCTTATGGAGGGGCACCTACGACACGTTTCGAGCGCTTTGATTTAGGAGGCTCTGGGATGGTTCAAGGATTCTCGTTCAACCGAGATATCGTTGGTTTACGGGGGTACAAAGATCGTGTTATTGGACCATCGGGTTCTTATGGAAATGGTGGGGTTGCTTACAATAAATTTGTGATGGAAGCTCGCTATCCAGTTTCCTTGAATCCATCTGCCACAATTTTTGTGTTAGGATTTGCAGAAGGAGGAAACAACTTTGCATCGATGGCCGACTATTCTCCATTTAATTTATACAAATCGGCTGGATTTGGAGCTCGTATCTTTATGCCGGCGTTCGGAATGATCGGAATCGATTACGGATTTGCATTTGATAAGCCTCGTCCGGGTGATTCGGATTTTGGCCGTCAAGCATTTACATTCTCGATTGGGCAGCAAATTCGCTAGGAAGTATTAACGATGAAAAAGTCAATTTTTTTCTTAATTTTGGGAATCTTGTGTTTGGGACAACGGACCTATGCGCAAAAATTTGGCTACATTGATACGGAATTCATTACGTCCAAAATGCCTGAATTTCAAAAAGTTCAAGCTGCTTTAGATGTGAAAACCAAAGCATGGCTGAAAGAAGTCTCTGCCAAGCAAGAAGTTGTTTCTCAATTGGAGAAAGAATTTCATTTAGAAGAATTACTATTGACAGATGAATTGCGTCAACAACGAATCGCTGCGATTAAGGCAAAAGACCAAGAAGCAAAGGCATTCCAGGAGAAGGTATTTGGAGAAGAGGGGGAATTGTTCAAAACGAAGCAAAACGCGATGAAGCCGATATTGGATGAGATATCTAAGGCATTAGAACGAGTTGTTCGACAAAAGCGATTGGATTTTGTGTTTGATAAAGCAAATGATGGGTTGGCTTTGATTTACACAAATCCGATTCATGATTATTCAGACTACGTGTTAGAAGAATTAGGCTTAGAATTAGATCCAAATTTGAAAAGTAATTAGAGTGATTAAGCATATAAAACAAAAACAACTAGATTAATTTTTTATGAAAAACAAACTATTCTTAGCTATGAGCCTTGTGTTCGGAATGGCTATTTTACCAGCGAAAGCACAAGTAAAAATTGGATTCATTAATGCAGATTACATCTTAAGCCAAATGCCTGAAGCTAAGCAAGTGGAAGAAGATTTGAAAAATACGCAAAAGCAATATGAGACGCTTTATCAAGGAAAAGTAAAGGATTTTCAAGATAAATTAGCCGTATTCGAGAAATTAAATGCTGATCCTAAGACGGCTGATATTATCAAGCAAGACAAAGAAAAAGAATTGCAAAATTTGCAAACTTCGATTCAAGAATTCCAACAAAATTCTCAATCATCTTTACAAAAGAAGCAAGCACAATTGTTACAGCCTTTGTTGAAGAAAGTGGAAGAAAACATGCATGCAGTAGCAGCTGAAAATGCTTACACATATGTATTCAACTACGATGCAGGAATGGGAACAGCTCCAATCTTATTGCATTACCCAACAGATGCTAATATGTCTGATTTGGTATTGAAGAAAATGGGCATTACGCCTAAGGCAGCTACACCCGCGGCAGCACCCGCTGCTCCTGCGAAGAAATAAGCTTTCGGAATTAATAGCAAAAAAAGCCTCGAAGAAATTCGGGGCTTTTTTTGTGGAATGCATTTATTGTACTAAATGTTTAGTCCGTAGTGTAGGAAATGAATTTTGAATCCTTTTCTAGCCCCAGACTAAAGCCTAGGGTTAAATAGATTTTGAATTAAATTTTCAAGCCTAATATAGATTATTTACAATTACCTCTTAGCTCTTAACTCTTAGCTCTTAGATCTTACCTCTTAGCTCTTAGCTCTTACCTCTTACCTCTTAGCTCTTACCTCTTAACTCTTAGCTCTTACCTCTTAACTCCCCCAAAAGTACTTCACTCCTTGCAGCAATGAAGTCAAGAGAATAACCCCCAAGACAATATATTGAAATGTCTTTTCAGGAATGTATTTTAAAATTCTCTTGCCTAGGTAGGAACCAGCAATAGATATGATGATGAGGAATGGGATCATTATAATGTGTTCTCGTTGGAAATATCCGCTGGCGATATAAACACCTGCCCGACTCACATCTACGCCCATATCAATGATTGCAGAAGTTGCTATGAAGGCATCTTTCTCCAAATTGAATGCCGCTAAAGTAATGCCGCGAATCGCTCCACCAGTGCCGATTAAGCCTGCAAAAAAGCCAGATAGTGTCCCGCCTAGGTATAAATTCGTGTTTGATTCTTTGATTCGCTTATGATGTCCTGACATCATGTACAAGGCGATTGAAAAGATGATGAAATTCATCCCAAGTTCAATTTCTTTTTGAGGGATGTAGTTGGTTAGCCATGCGCCTAAGGTGACGAACAGCACGGCTGGAATTCCCAACTTGAGGGTAATTTTTTTGTCAATGCCAGATTGGAATAAATAGATTTTAGACAGATTGCTGAAAACATGAAAAACGGCCGTAATTCCAAGGACGACCTTGAAATCTAATACGAGCGAAGCAAGGGGTACAAATAGGATGGAGGAGCCAAAGCCACTGATGGTTCCAATAATTTCAGCGAGGAGGGCCAATAGAAAGAAGTATAAATATTGTCCCATAACTAAAGATTATTCGTTGTCCTGCTTAAATAGGTAGTTCTGAAAGAACAAGATCGTCACTACACCACAAAATATGGCTGCATCTGCAAAATTAAATATGGGTGTGGAATAATAAGTGCCGCCCCAGATCGGTAACCAAGTAGGTAAAATGCCTTCCCAAAAATCAAAGAAAAACATATCGATCACTTGTCCGTGAAACCATTGCATCGGTGCATCAAGCGGAGCGTTATTTAAAAAGACACCGTAAAAAACAGAGTCAATTAAGTTGCCGATAGCACCACCTAATATGAGCGAGGTACAGATTAATAGCAAGGGTTTTGACTGATTAACGGTTAGTTTATATAAGAAATATCCGATGCCAAACATGGCTAGAATCCGAAAACTTGTCAATATCAATTTTCCATAATCTGATCCAAGCTGAATCCCAAAAGCCATTCCAGGGTTGAGGGTATAGTGCAATTTGACATAAGGACTAATGAGTTCAATCTGGCCATAATAGCCCGGATCCATGAAATGGTGCACGGCCATTTTAATTCCTTGGTCCAACAAAATTATCAAAAAACTAAGAAGGAAATAGCGGTAATTGGATTTCATTAGGCGTTTTTTCTGCGTTTTACTTCGTTGAGTAATAAGGTGAATTCACGGGATGTTTGCCCCGCGATAGAGCTGTTTTCTTCTGCCCGACGGAATAAATAAGGCATCACAGATTCCACAGGTCCATAAGGTACATATTTAGCCACATTGTACCCTGCTGACGCAAGGTTATAGCTAATATTATCCGACATGCCCAATAGTTGGGCGAAGTAGATATTTGGGTGATTATGAGGAATTTGCTGTTTGGCCATCTCCTCAAGTAGCAATTTGCAACTGTATTCATTGTGTGTACCAATACAAAAGTGAACCCGCTCGATATCAGTTAAGCAAGCTAGCATGCCAGTATTGAAATCTTGGTCTGTATGTTCTTTGTCTTTGTGTAAGGGTTCAGAATATTCATCCTCATGTGCACGCTGGCGTTCTTTTTCCAAATAAGCCCCGCGAACCAATTTTACTCCGAGGAAATATGATTTATCTTTCGCTGCGGAAATCGCTTGAGTCAAATTGTCCAACATATCTACACGATACATCTGGAATGTATTGAAGATGATGGCGGTATCCTGATTGAAACGTTCCATCATTTCATAGGTCAAGATGTCAATTGTTCCTTGCATCCAACTCTCCTCAGCGTCAATAAAAAGGCGGACTTTTAAATCATAAGCTTGTTGGCATATTTCAATCAGTATTTCTTTGCTATGTTGAAAGGCCTCTTCATTTTCTTCCGTTAATCCTGTTTCTGTTTGAAACTCTTCCAAAAGGTCAGCGTGAAAGATCCCCGTCATTTTAAAAACAGCGAATGGAATGGCCTGATTCTCATGCGCTTTTTGAATTGTTTTTAATATTTCGTGTTTAGTTATTTGAAAGGATTTTTCATTTTCTTCCCCCTCAACTGAGTAGTCCAGGATCGTTCCAATCTTACCTTGTTGGAGTTGGTCTATCGTCTGTTTGCATTCTTGAATCGTTTCTCCACCGCAGAATTGTTCGAAAATCGTAGATTTTATGAGTTTTTTGATGGGAAAATGGAGGAAAAGGAACAATTTGATAAAAAAAGTCCCTAACTTTACAAGCCAATTTTGGTTCATTAAGGCAAATATCCAATAGGCCTTTTTGAGTTTAAAGTTGGACTTTGATGCAAAGGCAATTTGGGTGTCTTCGAACGATAATTGTGGTAAGGTTGAAGCGTTAGTTTTGTTCATTGATTTTGAAATAGCTTGCAAATATAAGAGAATTAATAATCCGTTTAAGCGGTGAAGTATAAAATAAAATAAACAAAACTTTTGGGGCGTTAGCCTTGTAAATCCGAAAATTATGAATGCCAATTTAGACATCGTACCTATGCAAGAGTGGATTCAGACTGGTGGAAAGCCGTTGATTATTGCGGGTCCATGTTCAGCTGAAACTGAGGAACAAGTATTAGAAACTGCCCGTCGTATTAAGGCGGAAGGTTACGCACACATTATGCGTGCTGGAGTTTGGAAACCTCGTACGCGTCCAGGTAGTTTTGAAGGTATGGGTGAACCCGCGTTGAAGTGGTTAGTTGAGGCGAAAAAAGAAACAGGTTTGCCTTTAGCAATTGAAGTTGCTACACCAGAGCATATTGAGTTGGCTTTAAAATACGGTGTTGATGTGTTGTGGATTGGAGCACGTACAACGGTGAATCCATTCAACGTACAAGATTTAGCGGATGCTTTGAAAGGTGTTGATGTTCCTGTATTAGTTAAGAATCCAGTTAATCCGGATTTAGCTTTATGGGTTGGAGCATTCGAGCGTTTACAAGGAGCTGGAATTAAGAAATTAGGTGCTATACACCGTGGTTTCTCTAATGCACAAGAGACGAAATATCGTAACTCACCGATGTGGGCAATGGCTGTTGAGTTGAAGCGTTTATTCCCTCAAATGCCAATTATTGGTGATCCATCGCACATGGCTGGTAAGCGTGCATTGTTGATGGAATTGTCTCAACGTATTTTGGATTTGAATTACGATGGTATGATCATCGAAACACACCGTGATCCAGATGCGGCTTGGTCGGATGCTTCTCAACAAGTTACTCCTGAGAAATTAGGTGAAATGTTGCGTGAGTTAGAAGTACGTAATGCAAATTATGGTTCTGACTTCTCGGACGAATTAGCAGGTCTTCGTGAGAAGATAGACAACATTGATCGTGAATTAATGGAAGTATTAGCTGCTCGTATGGCAGTTGTTGAGAAATTAGGTGAGTACAAGCGTGATAACAATGTTGCTGTTTTGCAGTTGGATCGTTGGAAGCAATTGCACAATGACCGTGCAAACCAAGCAAAAGGCTTAGGCTTGTATCCTGAATTTGTAGAAGAAATGTTCAAATTGGTTCACTTGGAATCAATCCGTAAGCAAACGGAAGTGATGAATAATGCTACGGCATAAGTTGAATTAAGCTTTTTGATTGATAAACCCCGAGAGAAATCTTGGGGTTTTTTATTGATATAAGAACTAAGAGTTAAGAACTATAGATAAGAACTAAGAGCTAAGAACTAAGAGTTGCGATGTGTAGATTTCATGTGTTTGAATATCCAAGTTTAGTGAGATCAATTTAATTCCTTAACCCTTAACTCTAAGCTCTTAGTTCTTAACTCTTAACTCTTAACTCTTAACTCTTAACTCTTAACTCTTAACTCTTAACTCTCACTTCACTCTTCCTGCTTACCTGATAACTCCCCCAAACCACCAAACCCATTCCCAAGCATACAAGTAAGGAAGGAAGTCCGTTTCCTAAAGCAATTTCAATGGCTATCGAGAAGACCACAGCACTATTGCCCACAGCTCCTACAATGCTCGTTTTTTCATTCAATAGCGCCTGAGTCGTAAAGTACTGAACGCCCAAAGCTAATAAGCCCATAATTAAGGCCTTCAGCCATTCAAAAGGTGTAGGTGTCACCCAATGTCCTGTAAAAAAGCTGTTGGGCAATTCTCCAAATGTCCCCAAGCACAAGGAGATGGTCGAAGCGATTAAGCCGGCTCCCATGAAGGAAACGACTACCCAACGCGAATCATAATATTTCTGAGCCTCTTTAATGGCTAGATATCCAAGCGCTGTTCCCATCGCATAAATGATGCCAGTCGCATGGTTGAACCATTGTCCGGTCGCTTCGGGTTGGAAAATCAGTAGAATTCCGAAAAAACCCACCAATAAAAACAAGACTTGCTTGCCGGATAAGCGCTCATTCGGAATCAGGAAAAAACTGAAAATAGCGATGAATAAGGGGAAAGCCTGTCCGTATGTGTTCGTTAAGGAAAGCCCCAAATGTTCCAAGGTATAGAATAAACAATACAAGGTAAATGCTCCCAATAAACCCCGAAGTATAATGAAGTAGAGTTTGCCGCCTTTTTGGATAGCAGGCCGACGAACCAAACTTGTTAACAGAAAGGGAAGTCCCACAGCACTGCGGAAAAAGACCAATTCCACCGAACCGAATCGATCACTCATGGATTTAGCAAGTGCCGACATCAACGCAAAACACAAAGATGAAATGAGCATGAAGCCTATGCCCTTATTTTTGTACCAAACCTTGTGTACTTTATTATGCATGAAAATTCGATCCGTTTCCTAATTCGAGATTCGAGCAAATTTTGGTAACTTGCATCTCTTATTTCAAAGATATGACAAAAAAAATAATTTTTTCTCCTGACGCGCCTGCTGCCATTGGTCCTTATTCACAAGCTGTCGAGGTGAACGGCATGGTTTTTGTTTCAGGTCAAATCGCTTTGAGCGTTTTTGAATCTGGCGCAAGCATCGAAGAGGAAACAGATCAAGTCATGAAGAATATGGGGCACATTTTGAAAGCTGCAGGATGCACCTACACGGATGTTGTCAAATGTTCCATCTTTGTTAAAGACATGGATAATTTTGCCAAAATTAACCAGGTCTATGGGGCCTATTTTCCCGAAAACCCACCCGCACGGGAAACGGTCGAAGTTGCCAGACTTCCCAAAGATGTGCGTGTTGAAATTGCTTGTATTGCCTATAAATCATAATATATGTCTGCTTCTGTTCGCGTTCGTTTTGCCCCAAGTCCAACCGGTCCTTTACACATTGGTGGAGTACGAACTGCTTTATATAATTACCTGTTCGCGCGCAAAATGGGTGGAACGTTTATTCTACGTATTGAAGATACCGATCAAACGCGTTTCGTTCCCGGTGCAGAACAATACATTTTAGATAGCCTTGCCTGGTTAGGAATCAGTCCAGACGAAGGAGTGGGTGCCTCAGGCCTTCACGCACCTTACCGACAAAGCGAGCGAAAAGAACTCTATTTAGCTTATGCAGATCAATTGATCCGAGAGGAAAAGGCCTACTATGCATTTGATACCGCCGAAGAATTGGATGCCATGCGTACGATGTTTGAGAGCAAAGGCTCTGCTTTCCAATACAATGCTTTGACTCGTGTGAAATTGCGTAATTCATTAGCTTTGCCAGCAGCTGAAGTTCAATCCTTGCTGGACGCGAATACACCTTATGTCATCCGACTAAAGGTTCCTGCCAAAGGGGAAGTTCGTTTCCAAGATTCCGTTCGCGATTGGGTTCATGTCCATACGTCTAGCATTGATGATAAAGTCTTGATGAAATCAGACGGTATGCCGACTTATCATTTGGCGAATGTTGTGGATGATCACATCATGGAAATTACGCATGTGATTCGTGGGGAAGAATGGTTGCCTTCGGCACCTTTACATATTTTATTGTACCAAGCTTTTGGTTGGACAGCCCCTCAATTTGCACACTTACCTTTACTCTTGAAACCTGAAGGAAATGGTAAATTGTCGAAACGGGATGCTGATTTGGGCGGTTTCCCCGTATTTCCCATGGAATGGACGGATCCTCAAACGGGATCGATTTCCAAAGGATTTAAACAAGAAGGCTATTTGCCTGAAGCAACCTTGAATTTCTTAGCCTTTTTAGGTTGGAATCCAGGTACCGAACAAGAATTATTCAGTTTGACAGAATTAGTGGATGCTTTTTCGTTAGAACGCATCAACAAAGCTGGAGCCAAATTTGATGTTAATAAAGCCAAATGGTTCAATGAGCAATATTTGAAACAACAAGCACCGGAAGTATTGGCTAATGAGTTTTTGGGACATTTACCTGCTGATCAAGGTTTAGCATTTGTTTCCCTATTCTTAGATCGAATTACTTTTCCGCAAGAGCTGGCAATATTGGTTGCTGCATTTATTGCAAAACCGGCTACATATGATGAGGGAGTCATACAAAATAAATGGAACGCAGAAGCTGAGAAAGGTTTACATATATTAGCTGAGGCATTACCTGCAGTTGCTGTTTGGCAAGCCGACGATATCAAACATGCGATTCATGAATCCTTGGAAGCTGCGGGCATCAAAATGGGTAAGGTCATGCAAATATTACGAGTTGCCTTAAGTGGGAATGGTGCAGGTCCTGATCTGATGATTTCGATGCAATTGTGGGGGAAAGATCAAGTGATTGAGCGATTAGTAGCAGCTTTGAAAACATTTCCAAGCAATAATTAATGAAAGCAAAACCGAAAGCCAAGGCACCTAAAGTTCATCCTGATTTAGCGGGATTTGAAATGAACATTGATTCATTTGGCCAAATTACGGCCAATTTAGATCGTGATGCGTTGAATGCATTTTTAGATAAAGAAATGCCCGAGGATAAAAAACTTAAATCGAAGAAAGATGAAAGTAAGTAAAGAGGATGTAGTTAAAATTGCCCATTTAGCCCGCTTGGACTTGAAGGAATCAAACGTTGGCGAAATGCAAGATTCGATCAATAAAGTGTTGGATTGGATGGAGGCATTGAATGTTGTCGACACGCAAAGTGTGGCTCCTTTAGCTCACATGACTTCCGCATTGAATCATTTCCGGGAAGATAAGGCTATCTCGACACTTCCGCGCGAAAAGGCTTTAGCCTTAGGGCCGGATACCAACGAGCAATATTTTAAAGTGCCACAGGTAATCGAGTAATTACCCGATGTAATATTCCAAGGCTTTTTTCATTTCAGCCTTGGATACAGGAATGTCATATCCACAATCACCGATGCCCGTTAACAAAGAAAAGCGTATTTCTGATCCTTTGTTTTTCTTATCTTGAGCAGTTAATTGGATAATCGCGGGGATTTCTTCTGCCTTGATTTGAATACGGCCATAGGTTGCAAAAAGCATCGCTTCAATGGCTTCTAATTCTTCGGCCTCAATTAGATTTCGTTGAAATGCTAAATAGGCCTCAGTTATCATCCCCACTGCGATAGCTTCTCCATGCAAAACGGCACGTTTACCAAGGCCAAGTAAGTAGGTTTCAACGGCATGGCCGAGTGTATGTCCAAAATTCAATATTTTTCGTAATCCTTTCTCTTTTGGGTCTTCTGCAACAACTGCTTTTTTGATTTCTACAGAATGAGCAATTAAATCTGCCAAATCGACTTGTTCAAAATCCAAAGCAGCGATGGTGTCCCATTTTGCTGCGTCTCGAATTAAACAATGTTTGATGATTTCCGCAAATCCAGATCGTTTTTGACGGTCTGGTAAGGTTTGGATAAATAAAGGGTCAATCAAAACCGTCTTGGGTAATTGAAATACGCCTATGTGATTTTTTAATCCATGAAAATCGATGCCTAGTTTTCCTCCCACGGACGCATCAACTTGCGATAACAGGGTGGTTGGAATTTGAATGAAATCAATACCGCGCTTATATGTCGAGGCACAAAATCCTCCCATGTCACCAATCACACCACCACCTAGGTTAATCACGAGGCCATGACGGTCCATGTTGGCACGTGTCATTGCCTGCCAAATTTTCTCGCAAGTAGCTAATGTCTTCTGCTCTTCACCGGATTTGATGACGATTTTTGTAAAAGAAGCTGGAAGCAAAGATTGAATGCGTGGTAAACAATGTTTTTGTGTCTTTTCGTCCACAATAACGGCGATGTGTGAATAATCGTGTTGGCTTAAAAAGCTTGATAATGTTGCAGAAATTGCGCCGATTTGAACTGACATAGTTGATTTTATTCAAAGGAAATTCAAAAATACGATGATTTTACTAAAATAGACGGATTGTAACCTGAATTTTGGTTTTGTGGTGTGCTTTTTCTTGCCTAATTTTGTCGCTGCTTGGGAATACCCAAAACTAAGAAATCATATGAGAGAAATTCAATTTAGAGAAGCCTTACGTGAGGCTATGCAAGAGGAAATGCGTCGCGACGATACTGTCTTCTTAATGGGAGAGGAAGTTGCGGAATACAACGGTGCTTACAAGGTATCCCAAGGGATGTTGGATGAATTTGGTCCAGATCGCGTAATTGATACACCCATTGCTGAATTAGGCTTTGGTGGAATTGGTGTAGGTGCAGCAGCAAATGGTTTGCGTCCTATTGTTGAGTTTATGACTTTCAATTTTTCATTGGTTGCCATTGATCAAATTATCAACTCGGCTTCTAAATTGATGTCCATGTCGGGTGGTCAATATTCATGTCCAATTGTTTTCCGTGGGCCCACTGGAAACGCGGGGCAGTTATCCTCTCAACACTCTTCCAATTTTGAAAATTGGTTTGCAAATACTCCGGGTCTGAAAGTAGTTGTTCCTGCAACACCTGCAGATGCCAAAGGATTAATGAAAGCTTCTATTCGTGATAATGATCCTGTGATTTTTATGGAATCTGAGTTAATGTATGGAGATAAGGGATTGGTTCCTGATGGTGAATATTTGATACCGATTGGTAAAGCAAATGTCGTAAAAGCAGGTTCGGATGTAACAATTGTTACTTTTGGTAAAATGTTGTCACGTGTGGTTTTGCCCGCTGTTGAGGAATTAGCGAAACAAGGTATCAATGCAGAGGTTATCGATTTGCGTACCGTTCGTCCTATTGATTATATTACAGTGGTAGAATCGGTTAAGAAAACGAATCGTTGTGTAGTTGTCGAGGAAGCGAATCCATTATCGGCTATTTCATCTGAAATTGCCTATCATTTGCAACGTTGGGCATTTGATTATTTAGATGCACCGGTTGTACGTGTTAACTCGCGTGATTTGCCATTGCCTTACGCTCCGACTTTAATTGAGGAGATTTTACCAAACGTCGCGCGGACAATTGATGCGGTGAAGACGGTGATGTATCGGAAGTAGTCGCTAGTCGTTAGTCTCTAGTCTGACAAATAAGTTAGTATTTAAAAGCCCTGCTTGGTATTCCAGGTGGGGCTTTGTTTTGGCTAGTCGCTAGTCAACAGTCGTCAGTCGTTAGTCGCTAGTCATCAGTCGCTAGTCACAAGTCGCTAGTCACTAATCGGCAGAATATATGTGAATCTGTTAATGCCCACTTAGGATTCAGGTAGGGCTTTTTTTTAGTCACTAATCGTCAGTCTCTAGTCGGATAAATCAGCTTAATTATTACCGCCTTTCGTGGAATTTCAGTTGGGCTTTTGTTTGTTGATAGTCACTAGTCGTCAGTCGCTAGTCGGATAAATCTGCTTAATTATTACCGCTTTGCGTGGAATTTCAGTTGGGCTTTTTGCTTAATGATAAATAAAGCCTTCTATTAATCACATGGTAATGGGCTGCGTATACTTAGTCTTCGGACTATTTCCATTAGGACTGATGATTAGCGACTAGTGACTAGCGACTAGTGACTATCGACTAGTGACTGACGACTAGCGACTAAGAATTCCTAAAATGAAAAATCCGAAGCCCTGGCGTACACCTTCGGGCTTCGGACTATTTCCATTGGGACTAGCGACTAGTGACTGACGACTAGCGACTAAGAATTCCTAAAACGAAAAATCCGAAGCCCTAGCTTACACCTTCGGACTTCGGACTATTTCCATTAGGACTAATGACTAGCGACTAGTGACTGTCGACTAGCGACTGACGACTAGCGACTTATAACACATAAATAAATCTCGAACCATCCACATCGATGCCTTCTAGTTTTGTGCGTCCTTTACGCGCTTCTAGTAATTCAGCCGCCTCTTTCGGATTGTTGACCGCTTTGTCATTAATCTTTGTAATGATGGATCCTTTAGATAGTCCATACATCTCTAAGCGACCGTCTGGTAATACTTCTGTCACCTTTACACCCGCGTTGACATTGAATTTCTCTTTATCTGAGCTACTTAACGCACCAAATTTGGCTCCTAGGAATTCAGATTTATAAGATTCTCCTGTTTCTCCTTTCAGTATTGCCGTATTTCCATCTTTATTTTTCAAGGTTACGGTGAAGTCTTTGTTTTGGCCATCACGGTTAACCGTCACATTTAATGTTTCACCCGGACGCTTACGCCCCACGATTTCCATTAATTTCGCGGATGTTTTAATTTCAATACCATCAATTTTGGTAATAACATCATTGATTTTGATGCCTGCTGTTTTTGCAGCAGAATTCTCAGAGAATCCGCCTACATATACACCAGTATTGACTTTTAAGTCTTTTTCGTCAACCAATTTTGAGTTGACTTCCATGATGCTTACGCCTAAGAAACCGCGTTGTACATTCCCATACTTAATCAAATCTGCGGATACTTTTTTAACAATGCTTACTGGTACAGCAAATGAATATCCGGCAAATTGGCCCGTACGAGAGTAAATGGCTGTATTGATACCGATTAATTCCCCCTTCAGGTTTACTAATGCACCTCCCGAATTACCAGGGTTAACTGCCGCATCCGTTTGAATAAATGATTCTAAAGGATTAGATGCCTTGTCGTCATCACGGTCGATGATGTTTTGACGACCTTTAGCAGAAACTATCCCCGCAGTAACCGTTGATTCTAAATTAAATGGATTTCCTACGGCTAATACCCATTCACCCACTTTCAGTGCATCTGAATCCCCAAACGTTAAGAAAGGTAGGTCATTTGCCTTGATTTGAATTACCGCTAAATCGGATGAGGGGTCTGTTGAAATCACCTTCGCTTTAAATTCACGTTTGTCATTTAGCATGACGGAGATTTCGGTTGCTTCTGCAACCACATGATTGTTTGTGACGATATATCCATCGGCACTGATGATAACGCCTGATCCGGATGCTTCTGCTTGTTGGGGAGCTTGTCGGCGTCCGCCGCCACCGCCAAATGGATCGCCAAATCCGCCAAATAAGTCATCAAATGGACTTGAAAATTGGCGTTGTCTTTGCTCCATCTTGGTTTTGATGTGTACGACCGCTGGAGTTGTTTTCTCGGCTGCGTAGGTGAATTCGCCTGGACTGCCTGCCGCCGAAATATTGGATACGTTGCTTGTAAATGCGGATGGAGAATCACTGAAATTCGATTGATTCCCTAAATTAAGTAATTGATATGCCCCCAAAGTTACTCCACTGGATAAAAGGGCGATGACTACGTAGGATTTTAATTGATTTTTCATTTCCATCTTTCGATTTGTAAAAGGGTTAGTATTTGAATTACGAATTTAAGCGAAAAATCGTATTAACAGGTAAACGTAAATTCGAATTAACAAGTTTTAAGAATTTTATTTGCCGAGAGAAATGGCTATTTTTGTTGCTTCATTTTAGCCCTTATATTCTGATGATTTTAAGTGAACAAGAACAGCTGCGTAGACAAAAGCGACAAGAGTTAATGGCCATGGGGATTGATCCCTATCCGGCTGCTGAATATCCTGTTAATGTACATTCGGCTGAGATATTAGCCAACTACGTTCCGGAAAAGGCAAATTATCAGGAAGTTGTTCTAGCGGGTCGCTTAATGGGTTTTCGTATCATGGGAAATGCATCTTTTGCAGAATTGCAAGACGCAGAAGGGCGAATTCAATTGTATTTCCGTCGGGATGATTTATGTCCTGGAGAGGATAAAACCTTATACAATACCGTATTTAAGAAATTATTGGATATCGGGGATATCATTGGAGTAAAAGGATATGCTTTTACCACACAGGTAGGTGAGATTTCGGTGCATGTGCGTGAGTTTACTTTGTTGTCGAAGGCATTGCGACCTTTGCCCGTTGTCAAAGAGGCGGAAGGCCAAACCTATGATGCATTTTCAGATCCTGAGATGCGTTATCGCCAGCGTTATGTTGATTTAATTGTTAATCCACAGGTAAAAGATATTTTTATCAAACGCGCTAAAATTGTATCGACTATGCGTTCAATGTTCGATGCACGCGGTTGGTTAGAAGTAGAAACTCCCGTTTTGCAAGCCGTTCATGGGGGGGCTGCAGCGCGTCCATTTAATACACACCATAATACGCTTGATATGCCACTTTATTTGCGTATTGCGAATGAGTTGTATTTGAAGCGTTTGATCGTGGGTGGATTTGATGGCGTATACGAATTTGGTAAAATGTTCCGTAATGAAGGCATGGACCGAACACATAATCCGGAGTTTACATCCTTGGAGTTTTATGTTGCCTATAAAGATTACCACTGGATGATGGATTTGACAGAAACAATCTTTCAGACCGTTGCACAAACTTTACATGGTCAAACTAAATTAAAGGTAGGTGAAAATGAGATTGAATTTGCAGGTCCTTACCCTCGCTTGACGATTTCGGGTGCTATCCAACAATATGCAGGTGTTGATGTAGATGCGATGTCGGAAGACGAATTGCGTAAGCATTGCCAAGGCTTAGGCATGGAGGTAGATACACAAATGGGCAAAGGTAAATTGATCGATGAACTTTTCGGAGAAACCGTGGAGGCGAATTTGATTCAGCCGACTTTCATTACCGATTATCCGGTAGAAATGTCGCCTTTGACCAAAAAGCATAGAACCAAAGAAGGGCTTGTAGAACGTTTTGAATTATTTGTAAACGGGAAAGAAATTGCGAATGCCTATTCGGAGTTGAATGATCCTATCGATCAAAAAGAGCGTTTTGAGGATCAATTGCGCTTGGCGGAAAAAGGAGATGATGAGGCCATGGCTATGGACTATGATTTCTTGCGTTCTTTGGAATATGCGATGCCGCCTACCTCAGGAATTGGAATCGGGATTGATCGCTTAACAATGTTAATGACGAATCAAGTATCCATTCAAGAAGTATTATTCTTCCCGCAGATGCGTCCAGAAGTTGTCAAGGAAGTTTCTTCAGATAGTGAATTTGCCAGTGCAGGTGTTCCTGAAATATGGATTCCAGCCTTGCAGAAAATGGGTATTCTTACCTTAAGTCAATTGAAAGAAGCCAATCCAAATAAAGTGTTCAATGATTTAGGCGGGATGCGTAAAAAATTGAAGATTGATGCGGCGATGCCTACGAAAGATGAGGTGATTGCCTGGATTGGGTAATGATTGTTTAATAAAAAAGCCTTCCGAAGAAGGCTTTTTTATTTCTCTTTAACTAGAGATCAATGGGGCAATACTATATATTGAAATCTACTGATTTGCTCTAATCAAATTAAACGCGCGAAAATTAGATTTTCTTTACGTTGATTGCGTTTGCTCCGCGCTTTCCATCAGTTACCTCGTAAGATACTGAATCGTTTTCGCGAATAGTAACACCTGAAAGGCCAGTTACGTGTACGAAAATGTCTTCGCCTGTTTGATCATCAACGATGAATCCAAATCCTTTTGTCTCGTTGAAAAATTTTACTTTACCAGTTTGCATAAAAATAATGTTAAAAAATTAATACCTAAATCGATTGTTCCGCGCAAGAAGACCAAGTTAACTGTAGAATCAAAACTATAAATAGTGGGAGATACTAGAGAGGGAAGTCTGAACTATGGCTGAATTAAATCTTTTAAGTGCTCAAATGTAGAAAAAATAAAATTGTATGCAAGCATTTTACAATTAATTATCAGTTAATTGTAAATATAATTGTACTTTTCCTTTATTTTATTAAATTTTATTTATTTGGCATGATTTTTTCTTTAAGTGGCGAAAAAAATCTAATTTTGTGAAACCTAAAAGATACGTGATGTACCGATTGAAATACTTTGTTGAAAATCAGGCCTTTGGGGTTTGCGCACGCTTGGGAGATAAGTTTAAAATATCTACTAGTAGTATTCGCTTATATTTTATCTATACTTCTTTCCTAACAATGGGTTCACCCATTATTATTTATCTTTTTCTGGCTTTTTGGATGAACATTCGGCGTTACTTGCGCCAACGAAATAATCCGTCTGTTTGGGATATTTAAAATTTTAAACTTGAGAATCGTTTGATTTTTCGGATAAAATAGTCCCAAACGATACTCCCAGCATAACTACTCACAACCTTTTTGTCTAGTGCTTGCGCAAGATTATGCTTGTTCTTTTCTTGAAATAGGTAACGGTAAAAGTCGCGGTGTGCTTTTAAGACAGCTAGAATTTGTATGAATTCACCTTTTAATAAATATTGAATACCCGCTATTCCGTCAAGAAGCATGCGGGTAAATAGAACCCCCAAACGCTTTTGTCTTGGAAGGTTCTTGTATAACAAGATAAGGTTGTTGCGAAAATTTAGATAGGTTTTCTTTGGATTTCCTTGGGCTAAGGTTCCACCTCCTACATGTAAAACTTCGCTTGTTGCCACGGCTGCAATGTTATATCCTGCTCGTTGCAAGCGCCAACAAAGATCTATTTCCTCCATGTGGGCAAAGAAATAGGCATCGAGTCCACCCACTTCCCAATAGGCATTTGCTCGAACCATGAGGCAAGCTCCCGTTGCCCAGTTGACGAGTGCCGTTTCGTATTGTTGGGATTGATTTTCAATAGCGTCAAAAATTCGACCGCGGCAAAACGCATATCCATAGCGATCCCAATAGCCTCCGGCCGCACCCGCATATTCGAATTTAGTAGGTTCTTGGTAGGATAGTATAAAGGGTTGTGCAGCTGCAACCTTTGGATTTGCCTGAAAATAGCTCAATAAATTGCTTAGCCAACGTTCTTTAGGTTCAATATCTGAGTTCATGAGTACATAATACTCAGCCTCGATGTGTTTCAATGCATAATTATAGCCACCCGCGTAACCTAGGTTTTCAGCGGATCGGATGAGTTTAACTTGAGGAAATTGAGATTTTATTAATTCAATAGAATCATCAGTTGAACCATTATCCGCCACATAGATATCGCCCTCTGGACTTGTGGAGATTACTTTTGGAAGAAATTTCGATAGAAACGCTTTCCCGTTATAATTTAAAATGACGATGGCTACTGACATGCCGCAAAGGTAAGGCTTTTCGTTTAATTAGAATTTCTTTCAGAAAGATGTATTTTTGTTATTCGATATTAAAATCAACAAACTAATATGATGTGGTCTTCCTTTTTTCGCAAGAAGTCAATAGATAAAATTATTTCAGACCAACTGGAGATTGAAAAGTTAGAAGGTGGCCAAATGCATCGCAATTTGGGCGTTCGTGATTTGACATTCATGGGAGTTGCTGCCATTATTGGTGCTAGTATATTTTCTGCGATTGGTCAGGCCTCGGCAAACGGTGGTCCTGCCGTTTCCATGTTGTTTGTTTTCACGGCAATGGCCTGCATGTTTACAGCCTTTTGTTATGCCCGTTTTGCGGCAACCGTGCCTATCAGCGGAAGTGCCTATACTTATGCTTATACGAGTTTAGGCGAAATTGTAGCCTGGATTCTAGGTTGGAACTTGCTTTTGGAATATGCGATTTCCAATGTTGCCGTAGCCATTTCTTGGTCAAAATATTTTGTTGACTTGATGGAAGGCCTTGGTATTCATGTCCCAGAATTTTTGACGATGGATTATTTGTCGGCCAAACGAGCTTTCAACGAGGCAACTCCTTTATTGCAATCGGGTCAATCATTAGAATCCTTGCATGTTAATCTTCGGGAAGGATACCTGGCTTATCAGTCGGCGCCTACTTTGTTGGGTTGGCATTTTGTGGCCAATTTACCTGCGCTGTTGATTACGGTGGCTATTACTTATTTGGTCTATATTGGGATTAAAGAGTCAAAGAATACGAATAATATCCTTGTTATTTTGAAATTATTGGTGATTGCGATTGTAATTGGTGTAGGAGCATTTTATGTTCAAGTAGAGAATTGGACACCCTTCGCCCCAAATGGTATTTCAGGTGTTTTAAAAAGTGTTGCTGCCGTTTGTTTCGCTTATATTGGTTTTGATTCCATATCTACGACCGCTGAGGAATGTAAAAATCCACAGCGTGATATTCCAAAAGCTATGATGTGGGCATTGATTATTTGTACGGTATTGTATGTGTTAGTAACCCTCGTTTTAACAGGGATTGTGCCTTCCCAGCAATTGACCGGTATAGAAGATCCATTGGCTTTTATGTTTATGAAAGTTAATTTGCCGGGTGTGGCTGGTGTAGTTGCTGCAAGTGCTGTTATTGCGCTGACAAGTGCTTTGTTGGTCTATCAACTAGGCCAACCGCGTATTTGGATGACCATGTCCCGTGATGGTTTGTTGCCCAAAGCATTTTCGCGCATTCATCCGAAATACCGTACACCTTCATTCTCGACAATTATGACAGGGGTGTTGGTCGGCGTGCCGGCATTGTTTGCCAACTTAGAAGAAGTGATTAATCTGAGCAGTATTGGTACCTTGTTCGCATTTGTATTGGTGTGTGCAGGTGTATTGATTTTGGATTTAGACCCAGAGAATCAAAAGAAATCGAAGTTTAAAATCCCTTATTTAAACGCTTCTATATGGGTGGGGGTAGCTTGGCTTGTTGCTTTGTATCTATCCTTGCCTGATTCAGCCTCTTGGTCAACTTGGTTGGCGAGTTACCTGGAAGGTGATGCAAAGGCAGATCATTGGATCATGACAGGCTTTTTTGTCATTTGGTTGGTGCTTTCATTTTTTAGTTATACCTATCGCTTGTCATTAATTCCAGTCTTGGGATTATTAGTAAACCTGTATCTGATGACTCAAATGGGGGCGACCAACTGGGAGCGATTTGCCTATTGGTGTTTGGCAGGGGTTCTGATTTACTTTGGATATAGTTATCGGAAGAGTAAATTAAGAACTGAGAACTAAGAGTTAAGAGTTAAGACTTAAGAGTTAAGAGTTTATAGTTGTGAACTATGAGCTTAGTTCTAATTCTTTGGATTAAAAAGAAAGCCCGCGAAATCTCGCAGGCCATCCTTACTGTTAATCTTATATGAAACTCTTAACTCTTAGCTTTTTACTCTTAACTCTTAACTTTTTACTCTTAACTCTTAACTTTTTACTCTTAACTCTTAACTCTTAGTTCTATTACTCCTCTCTTCTCCCACCCAACAAATTTAGGTAGTACAACAGTTGAGCTAGCATACCTAACGCGGCAACGACATAGGTCATCGCAGCCCACCAAAGTGCGTCTTTTGATAATTCGTATTCAGCTGGCGTAACAATATTGTTCGCTTTAATCCATGCCAAAGCCCTGTTAGATGCATCAAATTCTACAGGAAGGGTAACGAAACTAAACAGCGTTGCCATGGCAAATAGAGCTACCCCAATTGCTAATATCGTTGAATTTCCAGTTGAATATAAAAGCATCATGCCTGCCATTAGCAATAAGGGCATAAAACCATTCGCAATATTCAACATCGGTACCATCGCGCTGCGAAATTGCAAAAAGCTATATGCTTTGGCATGTTGAACAGCGTGCCCACATTCGTGTGCTGAAACGGCCGCAGCGGCTGCATTTCTTCCGTAATATACATCATGACTTAAATTGACGGTCTTGTCTGCAGGATTGTAGTGGTCAGTTAATTGACCCTCTACGCTGATGACGCGAACATCCTGTATCCCGTGGTCGGCCAACATGCGTTCCGCGATTTCTTGGCCTGACAAATTGCTCTGCAAAGCCGTTTCTGAATAAGTTTTGAATTTTGATTTTAAACGCCAAGAAATTAGCATTCCAAGGACTCCAAAGATAATTGCGATTAACATGGTATTTAATTTTTAAGTTTTTGAATAATATTGGTTGTAGAATAACTAGGCACAAGGGGTATTGTTGTTACTTTTCCTCCGTTCGCAATAACCTCTTTGGCGCCTACGATTGTTTCTATCGAATAGTCGTCCCCTTTAACAAGAACGTCGGGTAATAGTTCATTGATTAATTTCAAAGGTGTCTCTTCCTCGAACACAATAACCATATCGACAAATCCCAGCGCTGCCAAAATACGGGCACGGGCATATTCGTTATTAACTGGTCTTGTCGGTCCTTTCAGTTGGCGCACAGAACTATCTGCATTTACGCCTACAATCATTTTGGTGCCGGTTTGGCGCGCTTTTTCCAAGTAGTCTACATGTCCCAAATGAAGAATGTCAAAACATCCATTCGTAAAAACGACTTGTTGGTTTTCTTGTTTCCAAGCAGCTCGCCTTGTTATTGCCTCCGCAAGCGTACAAATTTTATGGCTCGATTCCAGCATTTTTTTGAGGTAAGAAAAAGGTGATGATAAAACTTAATCCGCCAAATAACAAGATCGTTGCCATTTGAGTTCCATGGAAAAAAGTAGCTAATACGGTGGCTTCCTTCAATGGGATAAAATAAAAACTTAGTGCTGATGCCACCAAGCTATGATATGCGCCTATTCCCCCTTGGGTGGGAGTTGCCATGCCAAAGGTTCCCATGACCAACACCGTTAAGCCTGCTGATAAGCTCAATGAGGAGCTGACTGGGAAGGCTAATAACAAGGTATAGGTATTGGCGAAATACGCTACCCAAATTAATATGCTGTATAGGATGAATTTTGAAGGATTCTCAACTTCCTTAATACTAAGTATGCCAACAAACCAACCTTGAAGTAATTTGCCAACCTTATTCGTGGCCGCAAATTGTTGCCAGCGAACAAGAAACGAGTCTCTGAGTATCCAAAATAATCCTAAAAACGCAATCCCACCGGCGCCAATCCCAGCTAACAATATAGTTGAAGGGAGGCGAAAATTAGGGAATAGAAATTGTTGGATTGGTTTCCATTCTACAATGAAAGTTAAGCCAACCAATAATACGAGGCCAAGTAAGTCAACAATTCTTTCGGTAATAACGGTTCCAAACGACTTTTCAAATGGGATATTGGCCGTTTTTTGAAGGGAGCCACAACGCGAAACTTCCCCCATTCTAGGAACGATGAAATTGGCAAAATAACCGATCAAAACTGCTGAAAACGTACGCGTTGTGCCCGGTTTATACTGCATAGCACCTAATAGTTGTTCCCAGCGAAGCGCTCTCAATAGGTGTGAAATTAAGGCAATTACTATGGAAACAATAATCCATTGATAATTAGCGGTTAGTGCACTTTGGTAAATATCTGCCCAATGTATATCGCTTTTTGAAAAAGCCCAATATAAAAGGCCTAAAGCAAAAAGTGAAGAAATGCTATACTTTATAAAGGCTTTGATCATGTAATCGTAGATTCGAATGAATTGAATAGGCAAAATAAAGACCTTTAATTAATAAACGTGCGGAATTGTGCTTAATTTTTTATATTTTTGCATTTGTTTTTTGGGATAATTTCCCCTAACTAATTTTAGCATGTCTAAATTGCGTATTCTTTACGTTTCCAGCGAGGTTGATCCCTTCCTCAATACATCCAAAATAGCTGATTTTGTTCGCGCGTTACCTACAGCGATGCAAGAGCGTGGAATGGAAATTCGAATTTTGGTTCCCCGTTTTGGGTCGATTAATGAACGTAAAAACCGTTTGCATGAAGTGGTTCGTTTGTCTGGAATTACCATTCCGATGGGCGATGAGGAGAAGCCTTTGACAATCAAAGTTGCGAGTATTCCTGCTGCTAAATTGCAAGTGTATTTTATTGATAATGAAGATTATTTTCAACGGAAATATGTGTTGACAGACAAGGAAGAAGCATTTTATGCTGATAACCATGAGCGAGCAATCTTCTTTTGTAAAGGAGCTTTAGAGACTGTAATTAAATTAGGATGGTCGCCAGATGTTATTCATTGCAATGATTGGATGTCTAGTTTCGTGCCATTGTACATTTCTTCTTACTACCGGAATCACCCAATTTTTAAAGATTCCAAAACAATTTTTTCTCCTCACAATACGAGCTTCGATTTTACGTTTTCAGCAGACGACTTAAAGGAGAAAGTTAAAATTGGCGATATGGATGATTTGCATTTGTCTAGTTTAGATGGTGCTGATTATCAAGCGTTCATTAAGCTTGGCGCTGAATTTGCTGATAAAATTGTTTCTTTAGAAAATGCGGATAATACCCGAATCCAACCGATTATTGATGAATATCAAGATAAAACCTTCCAAAACATTGCCGATAATGACCTCGATTTCTTCGAAAAAACGTACATTGAATTGGCCGGTAATTAAATGGTTGGGGATTGTTTCCCTTTTTCTAGCCTCATGCGACGCTCCAAAGGAAATTGGTGCAGATTTGTTTAGTGTTGAGGTTGGCTTAAATTTTACGGACACCCTTCAAGTGAAATCCCGTACGGTGTTAATGGATTCTATTCAAACCGGCGGCGCAAGTTCTTTGTTGGTAGGTTCTTACACTCACCCTGTTTTAGGCGTTTTTTCTTCTGCGATTTTTACACAATTTGCTAATGCTGATTCACTGTATGCTAAAAAGGAGTCTATTTTAGATTCATTAAAGATGCAATTGGTTTACAAAAGTTACCAAGGTGATACCAATCAAGTCCAAACAATTAATGTTTATAAATTAAAGGATAGCTTAAGTACTTCTACCGATTATTTTACGAATACGGCTTCGGTTTCTGTGAATCCGGCAGTTGTAGGTTCACATACATTTCGTCCGCGACCGATTCGATCAAAAGCCTCCAATGGAGATTCTTTGAAATTAGATACCTTGAAATTCCTTATGTCGGCATCATTGGGTAGAGAATTATTGGCTAATTACGCTGATAAGTCATTGGCAGGTGGTGGTACTGCTTTTCGTAAAGCATTTCCTGGATTAAAGATTAGTTCATCAAGTGGCGCTAATGCAGCACTGTTGGGATTTAACCCAGCGTATTCTCGGATGACATTATATTGGCACAACCCCAATGATACGCTGAAATATGAGCTTAATTATTTCTTTAGTTTGTCGAACGCATTGATGGCTGAAGTAAATGCTCGCTATAATCAATATCAGTTTGTACGCTCGGGAGCACTTTCAAGCCTAGTTAAGTCGGGTAATTCCGTTTCAGCTGAAGCTACGGGTCAACTTACCTTCGTTCAATCGGGTTCAGGCCTAGTAACGAAAGTTGACTTTCCTACTTTGTTAAAGTTAAAAGGTGACCGAAACGTTGCTGTTAATAAAGCAGAGCTTGTTTTTGAGGCAGAAGATGGTGCAGATTTAAATCAAACGTTAGGCCAATTAACCTTGTTACAGGTTGATGGTAATAATAAGCCTTTGCGAAATGGCTATGGACTCGGATATGTGCTTTCTGAGGGTGGTTCAGGTGTTCAAACAGCTAGTTACAACGCTTACAATAGAACTTATACATTTAATGTAACGACCGAGCTTCAGTCTATCTTGAACGGCCGTAAAGTCAATAACGGTTTCTTGCTTACCCCTACACCTACTTCTAGTTCAACGGGGTATACGAAAATGCTAAGTGAAACGGCTCGCTTTACTTCCTTGAAAGCGTTAAAGACAAAGATTCGTATCTATTATTCGTTTATTGCTAAATAAATAAGAATTCCATGTCAACCCTGAATCAAGATTTACGGGTTAGTTATGTTCAAGCCAATCTGGTTTGGGAAGATCCGATTTCTAATTGTGCACACTTAGAGGAAGCCTTGCAAAATTTACATGGGCAAACCGATGTTGTCATTTTGCCCGAAATGTTCAGTACGGGTTTTAGCATGTCAGCGATCGGTGCTGAGATTTCTGCCGGTCCTACGGTTCAATGGATGAAATTGCAAGCGGCGCGCTTGCAGGTATTACTGATTGGGAGCCTCAAAATTAAAGCATCAGGCCAATATTTTAATCGCTTATTCGCTGTACATCCCTCTGGTAAGCTAGATACGTATGATAAGCGACATTTGTTTCGGATGGGCAATGAGGACACATTTTATTCGGCAGGAAATTCCTTATGTTTAATCTCTTATAAGTCTTGGTCGATAGCCCCCTTTATCTGTTATGATTTACGTTTTCCCGTTTGGTCACGTAATGTTGATTTAAAATATGATTTAGCTGTTTATGTTGCCAACTGGCCCGCTGCTCGGACGCATGCTTGGTCTAGCCTTTTACGTGCAAGGGCGATAGAAAACTTAGCCTATGTGGTTGGGGTGAATCGAGTTGGTACTGATGGAAATCAGCTTGATTACGCAGGAGCGTCTAGTATTTTGTCCTACAAAGGAGAAGATTTGTTGCCTCTGACCTCCGAAGCGTCAATTCAAACACAAACGCTTTCCTTTCAAGATTTGAAGGATTTTCGCGATAAATTCCCTGCTCATCTCGATGCAGATGAATTTACTTGGCTGCCTTAGTCTTTTCTTGAAATAATTGGTTGATCCCCCCTGGAAACGCTTTGGCTTCATCCATACTGCAATCTGCTTGCAATACACCGTGATTTATAATCAATAATCGGTCACATATCGCTTCCACTTCACTTAGTAAATGACTTGAAAATAAGATGGTGCGGCCAGGTTTTAAAGACAGAATTAAGGCACGAATCTCTTCCATTTGATTGGGGTCCAAACCGCTGGTTGGTTCATCTAAAATCAAAATAGACGGATTGTGTAAAATGGCTTGTGCAATTCCTACGCGTTGCTGATAACCCTTTGAAAGGGTGTGTATTTTTTTGTTTTGTTCGCGGCTTAAACCTGTTAATTGAATAACCTCTTGAATTCGCGCTTGCGATATGTTATGCAAAGAGGCAATGAATGCCAGAAATTCTTTGACATACATTTCTTTATATAAGGGATTATCTTCTGCTAAATAACCTATTTGCTTTTTGAGTTCTATGGAATCTTGGCTGACACGTTCACCTGAAATATAAGCTTCGCCTGAAGTGGGTTGAACAAGACCTACAAGCATTTTGATAGTAGTCGATTTACCAGCTCCATTCGGTCCAAGAAACCCAACAATCTGTCCGGATTGGGCGCTGAAGTTTAATGCATTTACTGCAATTTGAGCGCCATAATGTTTACTCAGATTTTTCGCTTCAATCGACATGCGTGATTCTGTAATTTTATCTGACAAAGGTAGCTAAAATGGGAACTATTTCTGCTTACCTTTGTGTTTTCGTTTCAAAAAACACAACAAACATGCAGGAGGAAAGTATACGTTTAGATCGTATTGAGGATGCCATAGAAGATATTCGTCAAGGAAAAATGATCATTGTTGCGGATGATGAGAATCGGGAAAATGAAGGTGATTTGATATGTGCATCCGAAGCCATTACCCCCGAGATTGTTAATTTCATGATTCGGGAGGCACGTGGTCTCATGTGCGTTTCTTTGACAAATGAGCGATGCATCGAGTTGGGTTTAGAAATGATGGTCGATCAAAACACAACCTCCCACGAAACACCCTTTACGGTTTCTGTTGATTTGTTGGGTCATGGTTGTACGACAGGTATTTCAGCTCAAGACCGAGCAAAAACAATACAAGCATTAGTCAACGTTGATACAAGACCAAGTGATTTAGGTCGCCCAGGTCATATTTTTCCGTTAAAGAGCCGTACTGAGGGCGTATTGCGTCGGACGGGACATACGGAGGCATCGATGGATTTCGCTAAATTAGCTGGATTTAAACCATCCGGTGTATTAATTGAAATTTTGAATGAGGATGGGTCGATGGCTCGCTTGCCTGATTTGCGTCGTATTGCGGATAAATTTGACTTGAAGTTGGTTACGATTAAAGATTTGATTGAATATCGTTTAGCTACGGAATCCTTGATCCAGCGAGAAATTGGTGTTGATATGCCTACGGAATGGGGGCATTTTGATTTGATTGCGTATAAGCAAAAAAATACGGGTGATACGCATTTAGCCTTAATTAAAGGAACGTGGGATGCTGATGAGCCTGTGATGGTTCGCGTACATAGTTCTTGTGTGACAGGAGATATTTTTGGTTCTTGTCGGTGCGATTGTGGTGGCCAATTGCATAAAGCCATGGAAATGGTTGAAAAAGCAGGGAAGGGCGTTGTCTTATATATGTTCCAGGAAGGCCGCGGTATAGGCTTATTGAATAAATTGAAAGCCTATAAATTGCAAGAACAGGGAAGGGATACGGTGGAAGCGAATCTGGAATTGGGCTTCGCGATGGATGAGCGTGATTATGGTGTAGGTGCGCAAATTCTACGTGATTTGGGTATTCGGAAAATTAAATTGATTTCAAATAATCCCAAAAAGCGAGCAGGTCTATTGGGTTATGGATTAGAAATTGTGGAATCCTTGCCGATTGAAATTCAATCAAACCCACATAACGAAGTCTATCTAAAAACGAAACGGGATAAAATGGGACACACCATTTTAAAGAAATAAAAAAAGGCTCCGAATTTTTCGGAGCCTTTTTTGTTAATTATTTCCTAAGATAATTGGGGTTGATTTGTTTCCCATGATGATGACCTTGGTGTTGGGAGATTTCGCGATTTCTTTTTGAGCGATGATGGATTCATATTGCAATTGTTTATCGCTTAATCCGGTTGATAAGATTTTTTGGTAATCGGCAATCCCTTGTGCTTCTACACGCTTACGTTCGGCCTCTTGTTTTTCTTTTAACAAGACGAATTGCATTTTCTGGGCATCTTGTTCTGCATTGATTTTAGATTCAATGGTTTGTTTAACCGAATTGGGAAGATTGATATTTCGAATCAATAATTGCTCCAATACCAAACCGCGCTTTTTGAAATTGCTTTCGATGTCTTTATAGATACGTGTTTGAAATTCATTTCGTTTCAGCGAGTAAAGCGCCACTGCGTCGTAATAAACTGCATTGTCACGAATCATCGTACGTGTGATGGGGCGAACAACTTTGTCTTTATAGTCGGGGCCGATTTCCTTTAATATCGTGGGCGCTTGTGAAGGTAGGATTCGATAAAGAACAGTTAGGTCTACCACAACTTCCAAGCCATCTGCAGTTAATACGCGAATAGCATCATCACCCTCCTTATCCCCTTCGTCATGAACGGCCGACATGGTATAGTTTTGCGTTTTCGAGTCGAATACGGTGATGCTAGCTAGTGGATTTGTGAAGTTCAGGCCACTGGATAAGGTACGATCAGAAACTTTTCCGAAAACACTTTGTACACCTACCTCACCTGCATCAATTTGCTTGATGGTGGAACTGCTAATGCCTAATACAATGAGTACAATGGCTACCTTTCGAATAGGTGAAGCAAATTTAGCAAAAACAAGATTGGGTTGGTCGATGGTTTTACTTGCCAATAGGAGCAAGGCTCCAATAATAATTAGTAGCATAGGGTTGTTGTTTAATAGGCCTAAGGTACACAATTCTCTGCGGTTAAAAACAAATTTGTCATGCCGTTTTTACGTAAAATATAGCTAATTTTGAATATGATTCAGTTGAAGCACATACACAAAGAATTTGATGGTCGTGTTGTTTTGGATGGGATAGACGCAAGTTTCCAACCCGGCAAAATCAACATGGTTATCGGAGGTAGTGGAACGGGGAAAAGTGTTTTGCTTAAATGCATGATTGGTATTTTAAAACCAGAGCAGGGGCAAGTCCTTTATGATGGTCGAGACTTCTTAAAAGCTGATCAAGATACGGTCAAGGCGATTCGTCGGGAAATGGGTGTTTTATTTCAAGGGGGTGCTTTATTTGATTCAAAAACGGTTTTAGAGAATGTTCGCTTTCCTTTGGATACCTTAACATCTCAAACCATAGAAGAAAAAAACGCACGCGCCATGTTGTGTTTACAACGTGTGGGCTTGGAGGCATCGGCGAATCAAATGCCATCCGATATTTCAGGTGGGATGAAAAAGCGTGTGGGGATTGCGCGTGCCATCGTGATGAATCCCAAATACCTTTATTGTGATGAGCCAAATTCGGGATTGGATCCCTTAACGGCTGTTAAAATAGATTTATTGATTCAAGAAATTACCAAAGAATTTAATATTACGACCATCGTTATTTCACATGACATGAACTCTGTGATGCGCATGGGTGAATACATTATCTTTTTAAAAGACGGTAAAAAGGTTTGGGAAGGAAGTAACCAGAACCTGCTTCAGACAGAAGTGCCTTCTTTACAAGAATTTTTATCGACCAAACTTACCTAATATGCCCTTGGTTAAATCGGCTCCACGTGTGTTGGAAAACGTATCCATGCTGCCTTATAATACATTTGGCATTGATGTATCTGCACGTTATTTTGTTGAAATCAATCACTTACAAGAATACATTGAGCTGGTTCAAACAGGGAATTATGCCCATGTAAAACATTTGTTTTTAGGCGGTGGGAGTAATTTGTTGTTGACTAAGGACATTGATTGCTTGGTTGTCAAGATTCAAATGGATGGAATCGAGGTCGTGGAAGAAGATGCGGACCACATTTGGGTGAAAGCAGGTGCGGGTGTTGTTTGGCATGATTTTGTGTCTTATGCTGTTGAACATCATTGGGCAGGCATCGAAAATATGTCCTTAATCCCGGGAACGGTAGGTGCGGCGCCGATGCAAAATATTGGTGCCTATGGCGTTGAAATTAAGGACACCTTTGACCATTTGGACGCTTTGAATTTGTCGACCATGCAGTTGGAGCGCTTTGATTCCAATCGCTGTGCTTTCGGTTACCGGGAAAGTTATTTTAAGCATGCAGGAAAGGGGAAATTCCTGATTACTGCGGTTTGTTTTCGATTGAATAAGCAGCTGGAGCCTCAAACCTCCTATGGTGCCATTCAATCGGTATTGGCTGAAAAAGGAATCACAAATCCAGGCATCAGTGATGTAGCGAACGCTGTGATTGAAATTCGTCAAAGCAAATTGCCTAATCCGAAAGAAATTGGCAATTCGGGAAGTTTCTTTAAAAACCCGACCTTATCTGCTGAAGCTGCAGAACGTTTGATTGCCCTATATCCAAGCATTCCACATTATCCTGTGGAAGGAAGTACCGATATTAAATTTCCGGCAGGCTGGTTAATCGAGCAGGCGGGGTGGAAAGGTTATCGTACCGGTGATGCGGGCGTTCATGCTAAACAGGCTTTGGTTCTTGTCAATTATGGCCATGCCAAAGGCAGTGAAATACAAATGCTCTCTGAGCAAATCAAAAAATCGATTTTAGACAAATTCAGTGTTGTTTTAGAGACTGAAGTAAACATTTTATAATATGACTTTACCCACGATTGAAAATTTAGGAAAAGGACCATTCTTTTTGATGGCTGGTAGTTGTGCCATCGAAAGTCGGGACTTAGCTTTTGAAATTGCTGAGCGCATCGACGGAATCACCAAATCGATGGGAATTCCGTTCATTTTTAAAGGTTCTTATCGCAAAGCCAATCGGACGAAAATCGATTCATTTACGGGAATTGGTGATATCAAAGCTTTGGAAATATTGAAAGAGGTGGGTGCTCATTATAACTTGCCTACCGTTACAGATATTCACGAAAGTGCTGAAGCTGCCATGGCTGCTGCCTATGTAGATGTTTTGCAGATTCCCGCGTTTCTTTGTCGGCAGACCGACTTATTAGCGGCTGCTGCACAAACTGGTAAAGCCGTAAATATCAAGAAGGGACAATTTATGTCAGGCGCATCCATGAAATTTGCTGTGGAAAAAGTGATGCATGAAAATCCACAAGCACAAGTATATTTGACGGATCGAGGGAATTCATTTGGTTACGGGGATTTAGTTGTTGACTACCGCAATCTTCCTGAAATGGCAAACTTTGGCGTACCTGTCATCATGGATTGTACGCACTCATTGCAGCGTCCAAATCAAGGAAGCGGGGTAACGGGTGGCCAACCGGCATTAATTGAAACAATTGCCAAAGCGGCCATTGCGGTGGGTGCCGACGGATTATTTATCGAAACACATCCTAACCCATCTATCGCTAAATCCGATGGAGCGAACATGCTTCCTTTGGACCAACTGGAGGGATTATTAGAGAAATTATTAAAGGTTCGCCAAGCGATCGTTTAGGGATTATAGGCTACTTGTAGTCCAATATCTGTTTTATGGGAGGCCGCGATGGCATCTAAACCGGAACCGATTACCTCTTTTTGGAAGTAGTCGGTTCTTGCTATTTTCAGGGCAAGCGAAATATGGTTTGACCCTTTATAGACGATTAAGATCAGGTTGCGTGTACTGGGGTCATAATAAGCTGGTAGCAAAAATGCATTGGGCAAACTGGGTTCATAGGCATACAGCCGGGTGTCATAACTGCCCGACCAAATCCATGCGGTTCGCATTTGAAGTTTGAATCGTTTCACTTGGTATTCAATATCATTTAGCCAAAGGTAGCCTGATTCGTTTTGTTTTTCGGATTGGATATGTGACCACATGATTCGACCATGCCATCCAATAAGACGGAAATTCTTATTCCAGTCGATACTGCCTTGGAATTGCTCGTGTGGTGCATTTGTGTTTGCTAGGGTTTTATGTGTCCATTTGAGTTGAGCAAAATATTGCCCTTGCTTTCTTCTATCCCATTGATATCGACTTAATACTTCCCAACCTATTTTCCCAGTTGCCCATTCGATTGTACTTTTTGCTGGGAATAGAAATAGATCGAGGTAGCTCGATATACGTTGATATTTAGATCGTTGATATTGATGCCCCAGGAAGATTCCCCATTCATTTTTATTGGTGGAGCTTTCGCTTATTGCATTAGCCATAGGACTGAAATAGCCTGCTTCGTACATGCGGATAATGCCAGATATATCTGTTTTTTTGTTGACGGCCCAGGAGACAGCATGAATTGTCGCCCATGCTGAAGGGGAGGTATTGGCTACTTCGCCCGATATCCGAATATTTCCTTGTTGGCGGATATAACTAAGCGATGTATTCAAGAGTGTATTTCCCCGCCAATCTAAAGGATTACTCGGTTGGAAGGCGTAATTCCACCGCGTAATTGTCTGTGCAACTGACCATTCCGTCTGTTTTCCTCGATAGCGCAAATTAATTCCTGTGGCGTTTTCCTTGAGTCGATTTTGCTGGCCTATTTCCGTTGCCGTACGGTGCAAGCCATCGAATTGGAAAGCACGGAAATAACTGCTGTCCTTTGAAAGAATGAGGTCCTTATTACGAATTGAAAAATATACTTGACCTTGAAGTTGGCGAAAAGTTGCTTGAAGGTTCGCCCCACGGTAAAACTCCGACTCGCCTGAAGATGTATATGCCATGGCTCCCCCATGAAATTTTTGCGTGGCGCGAATGCTCTCATAGCTTTTGCCTAAGGAAAAAGAACCCGACTGTACGAGCCCTTGGCCCCATTGGTTGATAAAGTCGCCTAGAATCAATTTAACGATGCCTCTCGTGTCTTTTATTTCAACAAAAGCACTGATGAAATCATTGTAATTTTGCTCTCCCGCATCTTTTGAACTTAAGATCCCTCCTCGAATGTGGCTATTCCAAGTGCCGCGATAACGAAAAAGGGTATTGAGCGGGTTCCCGCTATATCGTACTTTACTTCTTGCGGTTGGTAAAGAAAATCCATTTTTTTGTTCCAATGTATTTTCGATGCGCAAGATGATTTGCTGCTTCGTGTTTTCAGCTACATGCCAATGCGGTGGATTAATTCTACAAATGAACAATGCTTGAATTGCCCGAAGTGTAGGGATATCCCAATCTGGGATGGTCTGCAATTCATATAGGGATATATACCTGCCGATGCGCGTTCGGTGTTTGATGAAGGTTTCAATTTGTCGGGCAGAGATTATGCCCATTGCTAACAATTCTGCTTCGGATACGTCGTTGATGTCGATCGGATTTTGCTGGTAATAGGTGAGTATGCCTTGTTTTTCCTCGGTTTGATCCGAGGATTGTTGCGCGCTGATGACGTAGGGGAGGAGCCAACAAATAAAAATGAGCTGTTTCAAGTTTTTTTTCTTGAAACTAGCTCATGAATATTGTTTGTCTAGAAAGTTAACTGATAATGAAAATCAGTTAACTGAATTTTCGTTCGATGAGTAACATTAACTCTTGTGAAGCTGAGGATTCAGGAAAATCATAGCGTTCCTCAATGGCATTTTTCCAGCCTGATGCGCTTACTTCAAAATCAACAAATTCGATGAATTGGCTGAATTGCTCAGCATTCCCATCAAATAATTCTTGGATGAAATTTAATCGTTGAAATAAAGAAATACTTTCAGCGAGTGATGAAGTCATTTGATTGGCTACGAGGTTCTTCAACGAATGATCATCTACTTGAATCGTATCAAGTACTTTTTCTTCTTTTGAATCCGCTAACATTTCTTGGATGCTTTGAACTTTACCTTCTGCTGGGCTTAAATCGCTCAGGCTTGGTAATTCATTGGATACCTCAAAATAATCTGGCGTCGTTTGGGTCGTTAATTCAAGTTCCGAATCCTCCCAAGCCACCGCTTGCAGGTCATTTTCTTCGATTTCAATCGTAGGTGTTAATGATTCTTCTAGCTCGATCTCTTCCTCCTCCGGCAAATCTTCCAAGGAATCGGATGGGCGCTCATAGAATACTTCGGCATTTAGTAAATCTGCGAAACTTGGCACTTCGGGATGAGCCACTTCATTTTGTCCTCCCAATGCCTGAATCCAATCCATCCAAACTTGTTCCGGCAATTGGACTTGCATCAAAAGCGTTTGGGCGATTGAATTCCATTTTTCTTGCATACGCAGATTTGACCAATCAAAGTTGGGCAACTTCTCCACGATCACTTCGCTCGTCAATTGTTGCATTAACTCGGCTTGAATGCTTGCGAGAATCATGGGGTCGCAATCGAGCGAAAGAACTTCTTGAAAACTTAAGGTTTGACCTTGTTGGTTCCAGTAATGTAAGAAAATGTTCGGTTTCATACGCTTATTGATTGATTTTTAGCGCTTCGCAAGCTTTCATGGCCGCATTTTGCTCGGCCTTTTTCTTCGAATAGCCTTTGCCTTCCGCTATTTTCTCGTTTTCTAAGAGCACAAATGCTGTAAATTCTTTATCGTGGTGGACACCTTCTTCGTCCAGTGTGAATTGTACTTTTTTACCTTCTTTTTGTGCCCATTCGATTAAAATTGACTTGAAGTTCGGGTTGTTTTGAACGACGGTGTCTAAATCGAAATACTGGGTTAGTATTTTTTGTGTGATAAATTTTTGGGTAAAGCCAAAGCCTTTGTCCAAATATACCGCGCCTATAAATGCTTCTAATGCGTCTCCATACATACTTGAGCGCGAAAGCGATGTCTTCCGTTGGTTTTCGTACTCGATCACCTCCTCGAGGCCTAATTTTCTTCCGAGTACATTAAGAGATTCCCGACTTACCATTCGCGAACGTATTTCGGTTAAGAATCCTTCATCTTTGAATGGGAATTTTCGGAACAAATACGCTGCAGTGATCATCCCCAAGACGGAGTCGCCAAGGAATTCCAAACGTTCGTTGGACTCTTTGTAGGACTTCGAAGCAGATTCGCGGGATGCGGAGGCATGTAAAAAGGCTAATCGGTATAATTCTAGATTAGACGGATTAGCCCCTATAAGGTGTTTGACAGATTTATAAAGGTGTTTCTCGCGTTCATCTTGGGAATGTAAGCCGAACCAGGTCAACGGAGAAAATAACTTCATAAATTAAATTTTTCTAAAGATTACGGTTGCATTGTGGCCACCAAAACCGAAGCCATTGCTTAATGCAACATCAATTTTACGCGCTTTACCTACGTTTTCTGTCAAGTCAATCCGTTGATCAATTTCTGGATCGCGGTTGAATACGTTAATGGTAGGAGGTACAAATTGATTTTTGATCGCTAGGACAGATGCGACAGCTTCTACTGCCCCTGCACCACCTAATAAGTGACCTGTCATTGATTTGGTAGAAGAAATAGCCATTTTATAAGCATGTTCTCCGAAGCAATCAACGATGGCTTTAATTTCTTGTGGATCACCAATCGGAGTTGATGTTCCATGGGTATTGATATAATCAACCTCCTCAGGTTTAATTTGGGCATCTTCCAAAGCGTCTTGCATCGACAATAAAGCTCCATATCCATCAGGATGTGGTGCCGTAATGTGGTATGCATCGGATGAGAATCCACCACCAATTAATTCAGCATAAATTTTTGCGCCGCGTGCTTTTGCGTGCTCGTATTCTTCTAATACTAATGCGCCAGCACCTTCACCTACGACAAAACCATCACGGTCTACGTCATAGGGACGAGAAGCCGTTGCTGGATCATCATTACGTGTCGACATGGCATGCATCGCTGTAAATCCACCCACGGATGCAATTGTTACTGGGGCTTCGGAGCCGCCTGTAATACAAACATGCACACGACCGGTACGAATGTAGTTGAATGCGTCAATGATTGCATTGTTAGCTGATGAACAAGCTGAAACCGTCACATAGTTAGGTCCACGGAATCCATTGCGAATGGATATTTGTCCTGAACTTGAATCCGCAATCATTTTTGGAATAAAGAATGGATTGATTTTAGGCGTTCCATCTCCTTTGCCAAAATAGATCATTTCATCTTCGAATGTTTTCAATCCTCCGATTCCAGATCCCCAAATTACACCTACCTTGTTTAGGTTTAATTTCTCCATATCAAAACCCGCATCTGCGATGGCTTCATCCGAAGCAACAACTGCATACTGCGTAAAAGGATCCATTTTGCGGGCCTCTTTGGTATTGATGTAATCTTCAACTTTAAAGTCTTTTAGCTCACAAGCAAAGCGTGTTTTGAATTTTTCAGCATCAAATCTTGTGATGGGGGCACAACCGCTTTTACCTGCGGCTAAACCTTCCCAAAAGGTATCTACTGTATTTCCAATCGGTGTAAGAGCTCCTAGGCCCGTTACAACTACGCGTTTTAACTCCATGTGTTAATTTAATAGACTTTGTAAAAATAAAAAATGTCAATTAGTCAAGGGTTCAACTGAGGAGAAATCCTTAGGAATTACCAGGTACTAATTGACATCATTATGATCGTGTGATTCGATTACTTTGCGTTTTCTTCCAAGTAAGCAACTGCTTGGCCTACTGTTTGGATGTTTTCAGCTTGGTCATCTGG
>JACCDZ011141425.1_pt1 | contig 52621 bp, 24 predicted proteins | sample 7449551 | NCBI WGS metagenome assembly JACCDZ01 (sample SAMN15323452, study PRJNA562643) | freshwater metagenome | isolation source: river surface water | place: USA:Blue River Watershed | collected 2017-08-18 | reverse complement strand
TTTGTGCTCCTTTGAATGGTAAATTCATAGCACCAGTAGATGAACGTAATTCAATATCTTTGCTATTACGAATTGCGTATTTTTCAGCAGCGGTATTACCATCTACTAATTGTTTTGTTTTAAATAATTCTTCAATAGTTTTTCCCATCGTTATACTTTAGCGTATGAATTCGTACTATTTCTAGATACAACTTTACCTACATTAGAAGTAACCTTTTGACCATCTATATTTACCGCTATTTTACCAGCTATTAAATCTGCTCTCAATCCTTTTATTTCATCAATCAATTCACCGGTTCTATCACCACCACCTTCAGCCCCTTCACCTTCACCACCACCACCAAATATACTTGCCCCAACTGCACCAACTGCGCCAACGGCTAATAATACAGGAATGGCTGCTAATCCCATAGTACTTAACAATGCCAATGAACCTGCTAATACCGTAAATGAAGCGGCCATTGCTAAAATTCCAGCTGCTGCTTCTAAATTAAGTAATGGCAACACATTAACCAATAAATCACTTATACTTCCTACAATCATAACAATACCAGCTGCGATTGATTCTACCACACTACCGATTGCGTTTCCAATTGATTCAACTAATGGTGCTAATAAACTTAAACCAAATGCGAATAATGTAAAAGCGGCCCCTAACGCCAAAATTACGGCAACTCCCAACCACCCTACAGTCCCAGCCGTTGCTCCGAATGATGCCAATCCTGCTCCCAATGCGACTAATCCCGCTCCAGCCGGTGCACCTAAAAGCGCAACACCTGCTAATCCTATTACACCAAGTGTCATTAAAGCAAATCCTAATGCAGTTGGTATTAAAGTCAATGCACCAAATAATACTTTTGTAGTACCCATTGCTTCCAATCCTTCGGCAAGATATAGTAATCCCATTCCAGCATTAAGACCAAACGCACCAATTGCCATTAATGATGGAATACCAACTACCATAAGAAGTAAACCCAATGCAGTTGGTATTAAGTTCAATGCACCAAATAATACCTTTGTAGTACCCATTTTTTCTAAGCCTTCTGCTAAACTTTTTAGACCATCGCCGGCTTTTTCTCCAGGACCTGATACTTTGCCACCATCATCACCGGCTGATGTAACTGAATCTGTTATTGATTGTGTAGAATTGTTTGGTAAGTCAGGCACATCAGGTTTTTTTCCTCCAAAAAAATCTTTTGCTTTACCAAACGTTTCTTTTGCAAAATCACCAGCTGATTTAAAGTTATCTGCTATTTCCGATGTTTGTCCAATTGCACCACTCAACCCAGAAACAAATCCACCTAAAGGACCTGTTGTTAATGCAGTTAATCCTTCCGTCATCGAACTAAATGCTCCATTTATCTGCCCACCTACTGTTGCTGCTTCTTCCTGTTGAGTAACCATTTTTTGTAATTCTTCAACGGAAGTACCTAATAATTCGGCTGTTTTTTTCTTTTGGAAATAATCCATTTGGTTAAAAGCTTCAACCCCACCCAATGCGTTTAATGTTTCTTGCGTTGCACCTGCTATATCTCCTTCGTATGCTAATGCTCTTGCTCTATCTAAATTAATATTTTTACCAAGCATTGCCCCCAATTCCAATTCACTATTAATAGAATTTTCAAAATCTAAAAGGTTATCGGCAACTCCGCTCATAGTTTTTAAACTAACACCCATCTTAGCGGCCTGAACTGCCGCTTGTGCCAAATTCTGTCCACCTTCTTTACCAAATAATGCAAATTCTTCAGCAGATTGTGCCATATCAGCCATTACCGCTGCTGGGACTACTCCGGCAGTTTTTGCCATTTCTTTAGCTCCATTTGCCAGGTTTTGTGCAGTTTCAATACTATTACCATTTAAACGAGCTAGATTACCAGTTAATTTTGCTGCTTCACCTCCACTTATACCCATATTAGTGGCCATAAGGTTTGTATTAAGTTGAGCTTGAAATGATACATCATTCAAACCACCCATTTCTTCCGATAATCCTTTAGCAACATCATTAGCGGAATCAAATACAGTTCCCAACGCAGTAGCAGATACAGTTGCCCCTCCTAAGAAACCACCCATCTCTCTGGTTGTTTTTCCTAATTTTGTCATGGCTATCCCAGCTCCAACCAATGTCATTCTAAGCATTCCCGCAGGTCCGCTAGCAAATAATTGCGCAGTAGCAATTATACCTTTTAAAGTTTTCTTTATACCTTCGTATGCTGCAATTTGTCCCTCTACTATTTCTTTTTGTTCTTTACTTACATTTCCTAATTTTGTGGCTATACTATATCCCCTATCCATCTCATTAACCATCTTACCCATCGCCGCATATTGCTCTTTTGTTATAACACCGGAATCGTAATCAGCTTCCAATTTTGCCAAAATTTCCTTCTTTTGGGATGTATATTCTTCCGATATTGCTTTTTGACGTTGTACATCTTCAGGTCCTGTTTCTGCTATTTGTTGTTGTAAAGTTGCTAATTTACCAACATCAGATACTCTGTCTTGCATATATTCCGCTTGTTCAGCGTTTACCTTGCCCGATTCTAAAAGTGTTGTAAGACTTTGTTTTGAAGTTGTTAATGCTCGTGTTTGTTCAGTTGATAATCCTGAATAAATTTTACTCATTGATTCAATACCACTAAGAATGCTACCAAATTCTTTTTTTGTTTCTCTTGCTATATTACGCGAACGTTCAGCTTCAACATTTTTTTTCTTATACGCCTTTTCGGTTATACTAATAGCCTTACCCAACTCTCGCATATCAGCAGTCTCTTGCTCGCTAAGTTCAGTACCCTTTTCAAGAAGTTTATTATACTTCTCTCTGGCTGCTCTTAATTCGTCAATGCTTTTAATACTTACCTTCTCTCCTACTATTTTTGGTTTTTCAGGAGCTGCTGGGGTTGTTGGTGCGTTCTTCTTTGCCATTTATTCAATAATTTGCTACAATTAAATTATTTTAATTTTTTTAATTTTTCTTCAAACTCTCTAGTCATTTTTTCAATTTCTCTCATATCATTCACCAAATGAGATGGGATTCCAGCTTTTTCAGCTTTTTTTATAATAGTATTGGCTGCTCCGGTACTTAACCCATTAAAAAAATTAGATACAAATCTATCGGCGGCACTAAATATACCTTCTTTTTTAATTTGTTTATTATTTTTCATATTCAACGTGTTTATATTCTATAAATATCTGCAAATAAAAAAGTGAGGATATTAACGTATCCTCACTTTATTTGATTTCATTTTTGACTGAGCCTTTTTATGTTCTTCTGCTTCTTTTTTCTTAAGTTCTATTAGTTTATTGAAATAGAATTTACGCAGATATGTCGGCATGTGATAAACCTCTGACCAAGTAAATCCATTACCAAATTGAACCATTTCCCAAATTTGAGAATGGAGAATCGTTTTATAATCAGTTGGAAGGGTAAAAAAAGTTAATCCCAAATGGTATATCCAGCGCCTCCGTCTCGCCAGTAGCATCTGATGTAAATTGGAATTTCATATCCAAATCAGGTGATAATTCTTTAACATAAGCCCTAAATGCTTTAGTATCTTTTGCTAAGAATGAATTAGTTATCCATCTGTTTACAAAACCTCTATCTTCATTACCATTAACCGAAACAATCATATATTTCAAACGAGTTGTTACATCAAATGAAGCACCTGAATTCTTATTTAATTTTTCTAGAGCTTGTACTTCTCTAGTTATTTCTTGCTCATCACCGTGTGTTAATAATTTAAAAATAAGTTCAGTACCCATTGTTGGTAATACAAAACTATATCGATTTTTTGGATTCAATAAAGATTCATCAAAATCTTTAGTTTGTACCTTACTCAAATCGATAGTAACCGCTTGTTTTTCTCCTGAAAATTTATCTGTCATTTCTATTTGATAATCAGCACCATATCCTAAAATACGAGTTGCCATTAGGATAGCGTTTTTATCACCAATAAAAACATCATTTGGATTAACACCTGGTTCAACAACTACCGATTCAAACAATTTATCCAATACAATACCTTTCTTAATAAGGTTTGTATTTGCAAGAATATCTTCTTCTCTTGCTGTCATATACTTTAATTCACAAGTACCTTTTCTAAGAGGATGTCCTTCTGGATATAGTAATCCTTTTGATGGTAACTCAATCGTTTCGGTTGGAAAATCGAACTTTGGTGATTCTACCTGCCTAGGTGTTGGAGTTTGTTGTGCAATATTAACTTCTGCCATAACTTTATATCTTTTTTAAGTTTGTATATATAAATACATAGTTTTTAAAAAATTGGAAAAAAAAACCCCCACCATTTCTGATGAGGGTTGTCCTTCGGTAGCATCCGTAAGGAATATTTTTTTAGAATTCTAAGATTGCGTAATCGTAAGCCAAAGATAATTCGATGGTTGCAGGTTCGTTTGAATCGAATGAAACATCACCGAAGTTTGCACTTACAATAAATGCTCCTTTTAGTTTCCACTGCTCAATCTTATCTCCAACAGGTCCTAACATATAGAAATCTATATCTTTTTTATAGAAATCTGCATATCCACGTCTACCAGTGATTGATTCGTGTCCTAAACGTACCCACTCCATTACCGCTTGTGCTCCAGATGGAACAATTGGGTCATACAATGTTACAGTTATATCCTGCCACTCACCCTTACCTTGCAATTTTCTCTTAATGTTGATGTGGTCTAACACAATCGGTTCAAAGTTAATTGAAGGTCTAGCTGCCGCTTTAACCATATATGAAGGAATTCCATCGATTTCCATCACATATCTATTTTTCATCTTAGGTTCGAAGTTCGTATAGAACATCTTGTCAAACTCTAGTATTTCTGCCATTTTATTATCCTTTTTATTATATTAATAAATATCTACTTTGTTGTTTTTTATATTATGCGTTAAAACTTGCTCCAGTTGGTAAGATATTGAAATCCACTACGATGAATTCCGCTGTCTTAGCAGGTTGTAAGAAAATTTGTCCAGCCATAATATTTCTATCAATTACATCAGGTGTATTGTTAGATTCATCCATTACAACTCTAAATGCGTAAAGTCCTTGTCTTTGTTGAATTGCTTCTAAGTAAGGGTTTACAGTATTTAAGAATCTTGCTCTAGTTGTTGCTGTGTTTTGTTCAAACACTAAGAAACGAGAAGTAGATGCGATGAACTTCTTAACAGTGATAAGTAATCTTCTTACGTTGATTCTATCTAATGCAGATGCTCTATCTTGCAATGTCTTCTGTCCGAATGCCACAATACCTTGTCCAGGGAATGCCGCAATTGGGTTTACTTTGTTCTCATATAAAGTATCTCTTTCAGAGTGCGTTAATCTATTCAATACACTAACCGCTCCGATAATACCACCTCTATTCAAACCAGCAGGTGCGAACCATTCTGCTGCCAATCTATCGTTTGCAGCGAATACAGCAGGCATCAATACTGATGGTGGAACTGATATTAATTTATTTGTATTAGCATCTACCGTCTTAAGCCAAGGGTAGTAAGTTGCTACATAATTTGAATCTACTTCGTTTGCTTTTTCAGTTACTTCAGTTATAGATGCATCTACTTCTACAAAATCAGCAATATAGAAACAATCTTGTCTATCTTCAACCATATCAATTACTCTATTAGTAATAGTTGGGTGTAAAGAACGAATGATACCAGGAGTTACAACTAAATTGATATCATATTCATCTGCATTTGATATTGCGTTGATTGCTTTAGTATATGCTTGTGTACCAGTAGTTCCTGCGTTTGCACAATTAAATCCTTGTGTGTTTGCAGCTTCTATATCTATACCTAAATTCGCTTTTACAGTTGGGTTTAAACCATCAAATCCTTCTTGGAATCCAAGAATAAATTGTCTTTTAACCATATCAGTAGATGCAGAACCCGTCAAAGCTCCAACACTTAATCCACCATTAGAATCAAACGCAAATACTTGGTTTGCTCCAATTTGTGCACTTTCAGGAATTGGTTTTAGATATTGTCTATTATCATCCGCTACACCAATTGTTTCAAAATCAAATCCACTAAAATATAATGGAGATGATGATGTGTTATTCAATGAACCAGTTTGATATACTACTGCTGGTATTTGTTGTGCTTCTGAATCGTTGGTTGCAGTAATTGGGTTTGTATATGCTCCATGTCCAAATGGTGCTGCAGAAATTGGATTTCCAACACTATTTTGAGCCATCTCAACTCTTACAAATTTTGACCTGTTTGTATAATCACCATTTTCAGTTATTTTTCCATCAGGTGCAATCTCATTCCATCTATCACCAATTCTCTTAGCAATATAGTTAGGAGAAGCAGGGTCTAAGTTTACATTATTGAATGTTTCAATAACACTCTTTCTCTTATCGGTATCGCCAAATGAACGAATCGTTACAGTAAATGTAGAGTAATCAGTTGAACCATCTTCACCAGCTGCTTTTACGTTAGAAATACCAATTTTGAATTTAGTATTATATGGAGTACCATGTCCTAAAGTTACAAAACGGAAAAGGTCATATCTTTCACCACTAATCAATTGAGATTTAACATAAGGAGTTCTTGCAGTTTTAATATCACCATAAACTTGAGAAGGTAATGGGTCAGTAGATACTACAATATTATTTAAAAGAGAACCAGTATATAAACCTGCAATATTTTCAAAGTAAGTATATGCATAAGCAGCTTTTGAACCAAATGGAGATTCACCAAATACATCTGCTAAATCATTAGTAGCTGTTGGTAAGATTGATGCAGATACGTTTACACCTGTAGCCAATGTGTTGATTACAAATGAACCATCAACCGCATCGTTACTAACAATCGTTGATGATGCAAATCCAACACCTTCGTCTCCAACTTGCGTTGAGTATAATACTCCAATTAGTTTAGTACCTAAACTTTGGTTAGATGAACCAGAAGCAAAAATACCTAAAGGTGCAGCTTGGGTGTAACCACCAATACCACCAACTCTTACGATGGTAGCCGTTCCAGCTTCTCTTAAATAGTTTTGTACTGCGTGTTCAGTATAATAAGTTCCATCAGGAGTTCCGAAGATTTCTTCAAACTCTGATTGCGTTCTAACAATAGTAGGAACGAATGCAGGTCCTTGTTTAAAAGGTCCTATAAATGCTGCTCCAATTTCACCAATTCCTTGCGCTAAGAAGGAAAGGTCATTTTCTCTTGTGAATACGCCAGGTGATACGATTCTTTCTGCCATTTTATTTCTTCAATTTGTATTTTAGGTTTGTATTTGCTAGTTGTGAAATACAGATATAAATATAAAGAAAATATCCAAAACATAATATAATGATTTGGATATTTACAAAGTTTAAAATTTAGGTATTTTATTATACAGGAGCAGGGTCACTAACCTGCGGTGCTACTCTACTACCTGATGTTGGTGACCACGGTAAATCCGCTTCATTAACTTCTGTCTTAACCCACGCATTAGCATCGATTTCTTTTTGTATCATATGATTTATATGGTCCATATAGTTAGATGGTCCAGAACCACTTACGTGATTTTTTACCCAACCAAGAACTATATCTTCCGTCAATTCATGATAAGGTACAAAGCTTCCTGTGTTTATAGTGTTTATGTTAAAAGGTGTTGCTCCACTAAATGTACCAACGTTTCCATCTTCATCTGTTGCCGTTAGTTTCCAAGTAGTACCAACAATAGCTTCTTCTACGTTACTACTATTTTGCTTTCTAAGGCCTGTTAATTTCCATTCGTATGTAAATCCCATAATATGTGTGTTTTATATTCTATAAATATATTCTTTTTGAAAAATAATTATTGTTTATTATTGAGTAACGTTTTTAGCATTTCTTTAATTTCAGAAATTTCATTCTTTTGTTCATCAATAATAGTTTGTTGTTCTTTAATAGCTTCTACTAAAAGTGGAACTAACTTATCATAATCAATTGTTAGATAGTTCTCACCACTCTTAGAACCTTTTATTTCTTTAGTTTCCGAATCTATATCAGTATCGAACGGTGCTAAATGTACAATTTCAGGTAATATTCTTTGAACTTCTTGAGCAGATAAACCTAATTGTACTTTGGTATCAGTATATCCTACTGAATTTGCTAACTCATTATTTACATAGTAGAACCCATTTAATTGAGATACTTTTTCTAATGCGTTTTCAATGTTACCAACTTTTGTTTTTAATCTTTCATCAGAATAGTAAGCTATGATATTTCCTTGTGCAAATATCCAATCATAACAATATATGTTGTTATTGATAATATAGTTAAATCGAGATGTAGAATTAAAGTCACCATAATATCCTGTATCGTGGTCATAGAAAATCGGAGAACGAATATCGTTGTTCACATACATACCATATGGTTGAACGGACATTCTATCGTTACCTCTCCATCTCAAATACCATATTCCATCTCCTTGTGCGTAGTATATCCATCCGTATGAGTTATCATGTAATCCAACATCACCACCACGCCCCATAAATGTCCAACGAGAGTTAATACCCCAACCAGCCCAGCCGTTTCTACCGCCATCATACGTTGTATAGTTGCCATAAGGATTACCACTACATTCAGCTGCCCATATACCTCTACCATATGATTCATTATATAACCCAGTACATCCATAGTTTCGCCACCACCCATAGTTATATCCTTGGTCCAAAAATATTTGATTCATACGGGATGTACCATTCGGGTCTACATAGTATCCTGTATTATCTCTATCATAAATAAAATTTGTTCTTATTTCATAAAGAAATGTTCTATTTCCAGAGTAGTGGTTGATATAAGTTTCATATCCGTTTTGACAATCTAGGTGCAAGTTACCATTTGTAGTTACAACAGATGCCCAGCTATTAGGTCTACCATTAGAACCAACATAAAGATATGCTCCCCAAGTTGGGTTAGGCCCATGCAATGCACCACCTCTAATTCTTAAAGCTTCATTTGATGTTGAGTTTGCATCTAAATAATATCCAGTATCATCCGAATCGTAGAATACGTTAGCACGAAGGTCACCAGAACCACCGCCACCATACATAGCGAATTCTTTCCAACCGGATACACCACCACCCCATTTACCTCTTGCCCAATATCTATTTGCAGTTGCATCACCAGCACCTACCATCATCCAACCATACGCTGCACCACCATCCGATGTTGCATAGTGTTGGCCAGATACGATACCTTGTGCGTGAATATATCCACCACCTTGAGGGTGACCAGTTCCGCCTCCCCAAATATCCCATCCAGCAAAACCAGCTCTCCAAGCATTATCCCAGTTTCCTGCGGATGTTCCCCAACCAAAAGTACCTGTCCAATAGTTACTATCACCGGTGTAATCAAATCTAGGAGTAATCCAATGATGCCCCCTATTCATTGCGGCATGTGTTCTATTAGTAAATCTACTTAAGTTTGAAGTACCATTAGGGTCTACATACCATCCCGTATCATTACTATCATAATATGCAGGAGTGTACATACCTGCAGTTGAGAATATAGCCCCAGTGGTGTAAATACCACCATTCATCTGCAATCTGGTATAGGTTGTACCATTATTTCTTAGTGCAATAACATGCGGGTCACCTGGTAAGAATGAACTTCCTGCATATTCGTAACCCAATCCGTACATATTACCAATTGGCCAAGATTCACCAATTGTCCAAATTAATTTTGAAGCGGTACCCGTTTGGTTGTAGTTACCCATCAAACCACCTTCGTTTCTACTTACAAGATAGTTGCTATACCACATTCTACCCTCAAAGTTACCTTGATTAAAATTAGAGTATGAATTTGCATCTACATAATATCCTGTATTATTAGAATCATAGAATATCGGTGCTCTTAATGAGTTACCAGCTTGTAAATAATTATGAACATATATGTAGTTACTAGCATATAAATCCATAGCAGAATAACGAGTACCAGACGTATTAGTATTATAAAAATACAAATCGCCACCCGTACTAAATCGCATATATGCTTGTCCATAGCTTCCATTGATTCTACTAAATCCTGCAGGAGAGCCACCATCATTTTGTACGTTATATCCAAATCCAGCATCGTTCCAAGTTACACCAGGTTCAGAAACCCACATTTGTAAGTTAGATGTAGCTCCCGTACCTAATTCATTTCCTCTAGCAGTTAATCTGAAAGTTGAATCACCATGACCACCTGCTACTTCAAATCTACCTCTTACATATGAACCACCGTTAAGGTCTAAATAATAAGTTGTATTTTGTGCATCATAATATATGTTAGATTGGAAACTTTGTGCCCATGCAGTACTTCCATTATCCCATCTTAAGTTCCATCCCTGAATACCACCGTCCGGTGAACCATACCCCAATCTCCAATCATTTACACCAACGTTACCCATTACACCCCACCACGTAGATGAGTTATTCATAGCAAAGAAACCAGTGTTATTAGCCCTATCCAATCTAAATGTGGTTTGAGCAATAACATAGTTCAAATTGGTTGTACTTGCCGGGTCTACATAATATCCAGTATTATTAGTATCTGCAATATAAGGAACAAATAAGGTATTTGAAATTCTTACATTTTGGTCACCTCTACCAACGCTCATTAATTCAGTTGTAGAAACTCCAGGTGAATCGTTCATAAATCGAGTTCCACCATAAGAGGCGTTACCTCCAATTTCAACACCGGTATGCCAACCTAATGAAAGTCTTGTATATGTAGAAAATCCATTATTATATGGAGATTTCACATACATCATATAGTAAGGAACGCCATCGGTTCTTTGACCAGATGAAATACCAGTAGATGAACCAACCGCCGATGGGTCAGTTGTACTATTTGCTAAGTTAATGTGTCTCGTATTACCAGTATTCGTACCAAATCTAAATCCAAATGTACCATCATCATCATAAAAACGGTCAGCATAAATTTCAGGAGCTCTAAATGAACTTCTAGCCCAAGCTATACCATCATTTCTTACCTCTAATGCATATCCACCAGTGCCTACACCAGAAACCGCAAAACCTTCAGAAGTTCCACCACCTGTCCAAATGATATTTTTAAGCGCAGAACCTAAGTTAGATGTAGATGTAGTTGTTCTATATCTAGCCCCCCAAACATCAGGTTCCCCATTAACATTAATTAATGCGTTATTAGGTAGGTTTAATTGACCAGTAAGAGTTAAGTTTACAAATCTAGAAGTTCCAGTAGGGTCAGCCAAGAAACTATTATCATTTCTATCAATAAATCTATCGGCTATTAAATCACCCAATACAACGGTATTACTTGCTAATCTACTATCTAATTCTTCAATTTTCCATCCCTGAAATTCAGCAACAGCTCCACCATCTGAGGTGTAATTATGTAACCAGCCATGACGTACAAATTTAACACCACTCATATGAGTATAATCCGCACCACTACCAGCTGGTCCAATTGTCATTGTATATTCGGTCCAAGAAGTAGGTGGTACACCTGCAAACCAATATGGATTACCCCATCCACCATTACCAGGATTTCCAGGTGAATAATCCCAGAAATATTGTCTATGAGCAAGATAACAGAATGGAGAACCACTTACAGTTCTCATCCAAACCGATACTCTATATGTTTTTGTAGAATCAATTGGTACGAATTCTGGTCCTGTATGTCCTTGGAATGTTCCGTTTCCTCTAAATGTTGTATTACCTATCGCCGAATTACTATTCGATGTAACGTATGTTGTTGATGGCCAAGTATATCCACCATCTTGTCCGAATGCGTTTTGTGTAAAATACTTACCACTTTCGGATTTCATACCAAATATATTGGCACCATTTGATGTATTTGTTGATATTGCTCCACCAACTCTTAATCTATAAAGTGTTGAAAGGTCATTACCATCAATTCTATATGTTGTATCAGCGGAATCATAAAAAATAGGTGCTCTAAAATCTCCATATGCCTCTACTGCACCACTTCCTCTAATTACCATATTCACACTTCCCGCAAGTCCGCCATCTCTAAATGATATATCCTCGCCACCAGATGTTGCAATAATTAAGTGTGCGTCATCGGTTTCAGTTGCCTGAATATATCCTCTTAAACTACCAACTGATGTGTAGAAGTTTTGTTGTGCTCCATTTCTCCAAGCCCAAGTTCCATATAGATTTGCTGCATTTAATTCTGATGTAGATGCGAAATTACCATAATATCCAGTATTATCACTATCATAGAAAATTGGAGCTCTCATTGATGTACGAGCTAACGCATCACCATCACCAGATATTTGGAATTCGTTTCTTGCAGTAAATGCTCCGTATGTTAATTTATTTCTAAATACCCATTGGTCTGTAAATGCGGTTTCAATATCATCTATTATCTCAAATACCATTCTTACGGCATTTGTTGTAGATGTTTCACCATATAATCTCCAACCGTCATCATTACCAACGGTTTGTGAAATCATAAATGATGGTGTGGTCGATACACCATTTCCGTAAGTTGTTCCTACTGGGTTTTGTGGTAGGATAAAGTTATTACCGGTAATATTAGCGTGAGTTACATTATCCGTTGTTCTAAGATTTTGGTTCATTAAATGAACTTCAGTCGCACCTTGTCCGGTATCAACCGTACTGAATGTGACCGCATCTGTTGTACGAACATTTTGGTTCATATTAGCCGCAAACGGATAGTTTGAGGAATCCAATAATGTTGTAAATGAAGAATATGCTGTTCCCGAGTTCCAACTTTGTTGATATAATCTTACACCAAACCCACTTTTATTAAAAACTAATAAATTATCACTACCTCCACTTGAATCACCATATGAACGAAGATGTATATAATCAGCCCAAGGTGAAGTATTGTTGTTATTAAATGATGTGAATCCAAACCTAGCTCTATTACTTGCAATTTCGTTTGGTGCTATAATTCTATTATCATCCGCAACTAAGAAATTAGCATTTGTTGCCGTACCACTTAATGTTGCTGTTACAGTTCCAAATGTTACGTTATCAGTTGTACGAAGATTCTGGTTCATTAAATAAACTTCAGTTGCACCTTGTCCCGTATCAATAGTACCACTAAGAATTACGTTACCTACTACCTGTAATGTATTATCCGCATACCATCTATCATTGGTTTCATCCCAATAAAATTGCACAGTTGATGATGAGCCTCTCCTAACTTCTATACCAGCATTTTCAGTTGGAGTACCTGTTGTAAAGTTTGAGTTAAGGGTTATTATATTATCCGCTAATAGAATTGTTTCAGTATTAACAGTAGTTGTTGTACCACTAACCGTTAAATTTCCTGTAATTGTTGCATTACCGGTCACTGTCAATAATGTACCATCAAAAGTTAAATTACTTTCAACGGTTGCGTTTGGTGCAGTACCATCTAAAGTAATCACACCATTATTTGTTGTACCAGTTAATGACAATAATCCAGAAGAACCACTAGTACCGGATGTTCCAGATGTTCCAGATGTTCCAGATGTGCCAGATGTGCCAGAAGTTCCAGAGGTACCAGATGTTCCTCTCGTTCCAGAGGTTCCTGATGTTCCCGATGTTCCAGAGGTACCAGATGTTCCTCTCGTTCCAGATGTTCCTGAAGTACCAGAGGTACCAGATGTTCCTGAAGTACCAGAGGTACCAGATGTTCCCGAAGTACCACTTACTCCACTTGTACCCGATGTTCCAGAGGTACCAGATGTTCCTGAAGTACCAGAGGTACCAGATGTTCCTGATGTACCAGATGTTCCCGATGTACCTGAAGTTCCTGATGACCCACTTACTCCGGATGTTCCCGAAGTTCCAGAAGTTCCAGAAGTTCCACTACTACCAGAAGTACCACTACTTCCAGAAGTTCCCGATGTGCCGCTTGTTCCAGATGTTCCTGAAGTACCTCGTGTTCCAGATGTGCCACTTGTACCAGATGTTCCTGATGTACCAGCACTTCCACTAACTCCGGATGTTCCAGAAGTTCCATTTATTCCACTTGTACCAGATGTGCCGCTTGTTCCAGATGTTCCAGATGTTCCTCTTGTTCCAGATGTGCCACTTGTACCAGATGTTCCTGAAGTTCCCGATGTGCCACTTGTACCGGCTGAGCCAGATGAACCTTGTGCTCCAGATGTTCCAGAAGTACCAGAAGTACCCGATGTTCCACTTGTACCAGATGACCCGGCACTTCCACTTACACCACTTGTTCCTGAAGTACCCGAAGTGCCTCGTGTTCCGGATGTACCAGAACTTCCACTAACTCCGGATGTACCAGACGTTCCTGAAGTTCCAGATGTGCCGCTTGTTCCAGATGTACCTGCAGTTCCTCCACTTCCACTTACACCACTAGTACCACTTGTTCCAGATGTACCACTACTTCCAGATGTTCCACTACTTCCAGAAGTACCACCGGTACCGTTTGTACCACCTTGTCCACCCGCACCGGTTATACCACTTGTTCCAGATGAACCTGATGTTCCGGATGTGCCAGATGTGCCAGATGTACCAGCACTTCCACTTACTCCAGATGTACCAGATGTTCCACTAATTCCACTTGTACCAGAAGAACCACTAATTCCACTTGTACCAGAAGAACCACTTATTCCAGATGTTCCTGACGTACCAGATGTTCCACTACTTCCGGTAGAACCAGATGTACCACTACTGCCACTTATACCAGATGTACCACTTGTTCCAGATGTGCCCCCACTACCAGATGTTCCACTACTACCACTTATTCCAGATGTTCCTGATGTACCACTTGTTCCAGAAGAACCAGATGTTCCACTACTTCCAGAAGTACCACTACTTCCTGATGTGCCACTTGTTCCAGAAGTTCCTGATGAACCTGATGTTCCACTGGTTCCTGAAGTTCCCGATGTGCCACTTGTACCAGATGTTCCTCTTGTTCCAGAGGTACCAGATGTTCCAGAGGTACCAGAGGTACCAGATGTTCCTGAAGTTCCTGATGTACCAGATGTACCAGATGTTCCTGAGGTTCCTGATGTACCAGATGTTCCTGATGTGCCAGATGTGCCTGAAGTTCCTGATGTACCTGATGAACCTGTTGTTCCGGATGTTCCAGAGGTACCAGAAGTACCGGATGTTCCAGAAGTACCAGAAGTACCTGAAGTACCTGATGTTGCTGCTGCAAATCTTCTACTAATTCTACCAGTTGTAGTATTCAATACCAACACCTCATTTGTTGTATTATCAGTTGGTATTGTATTTCCACCTACAAAGATAGAACCACTAACATTAAGAGAACCTGTTATTTCTTGTCTATCAAGTACATTATCACCAAATTTGTTTGAACCTGATGAAAATATTACTGAAGATGAAATAAATGTTGTATGTAATTCGGTTGTAGTAATTTTTCCACCTACATTTAGGTTTTGACTTATTACAACTGAACCGGTTATATTTGAATTACCATTTACTGCTAAACCACCACTAATTGAAGTTGGTACATTTACCACCAATCCTCTATTTGGTGATATTTGCGCAATAGCAGAGCCTGATTTTATTTGATTTAGGTCTCCAATTGCAGCAGCATCGATATTAAATAATCCACTACCATCTCCTCTAAATAAAGATGATGATATTGATGAAGATATATTAAGAGAACCTGTGATTTGGACATTACCTCTTATTGATATTGGAGAATTTGATTGACTAACTATTAAATTAGTTTGAATACCAGAAGCAGTAAAATTACCCACTACATTCACCGATTCCGATGTGAAGTTGGCTATTCTACTTCCACTCACAAATAACGCAACTAAGCTTGAACTTAGTTGATTTAAACCATTAGGGTTACCTCCTAAATATTCCATTCATTAAAACTTTTATGTTATCTCCAATACTGAAACAATTACATCCGCAGAATTAGCCAATGATGATGTTACTGAAAGAAAATCTCCAGTTTCTAAAACTAATTTTTGTTCACCACCAACTAATACATTAGAACTACCTGGCATTACTAAAGCATCCTTAACAACATAAGCAACTTTATCAGCTGATACATCTCTTACCATCACACTAACTGAAATGTTATTTGTGTTTACGTTTGCTACACCAACACCAATTACAGTTGTTGATGTTGCCGCAGGTGTTTCGTAAACCTTAACTCCGGTTGTTCCAATTGAACTCTCTATACTATTTTTAAATGCGTTTGCCATTTTTTAATTTTATTTATCCTAACGCTATCGCAAATGCAATAGCAGAATCTACTACGTTTACTCCGTCTACTAAATATCCACCGGCCGTCAAATTCATCGAGCCAGTCATTTTAATAGAACCACTCACCGATAAACTATTATTTACTCTAAGATTATCAAATGATGCCTGTTGTACATCAATAGTCCCCTTAAACGAACCGGTTAAAGAACCTGTAAACGAACCACTAAGGTCAGCAAAAGCATTATTCCTATCTTGAATAATAGAACCAGAAAATATAGGATTATGTATTACCATTTTACCTTAGTTATTTTGTTATAGGTATAAATATAACCTATTAAATCTTTTAAGGTTTTACAGGCCATTCTATATTAAAAGGATTTGGTTGATTTGTAATTTCTCTCAATTCTTGTCTATAAGTACTCCATAAATCTTTTGTAGTTTGTGGAATATCACTTAACTGTGTCCAATCACATTCTGCTAATAATTCATTTCTAGTTTGTCTAACAATAAACCATTGATTTTCCAATCTATAATCTATTTCAGCTTGAGATGCATCGGTTTGAATCCAATTTTGATAATATACACCATCCGTTAAAACAGGAGTTCCTTCAGTAATATTTTTTGTGTAATCATTTGGCATTGGGGTTGGTGTAACTACATACACATCCCAATCAATTAGTACCGAATCGGTTAATTCGGCAGGTAAACTTACATTAGGATATGCTTCTCTCAATTGAGGAATAGTATATGGGTAATTTATTGTGTTATCTATAATTCGTAAATACATATTATTTAAAGTTTGCAGGTATTGATGCGAAATTTGTTAAATTTATACAATTATTAAAACAATCAGTTCCAGATGGTGTTGGTGTTCTTAACCATAGTTCCGGAGCCGTTCCTGTTAATGCATTTGCAGTTGAACTCATATTATAACAGTTATTAAAGATTAATGCATTTGTATTATTTGTAAATTGTAATACATTTGTTAATGCTCTACAATTTCTAAAAGTACCAGAAAAGTTTGTTGCATTTACATTTAAATCAAATAATGTAGATGGTACTGATGTTAGTGCCGTACATGCAAAGAAGCATGATGCAAATGTTGTTGCTTGTGGTACATTATCAAATAACCCAGTGGGTACACTTGTCAATGTTAATACCGATGCAAATGTGTTTGAAAATGTTGTAGCATTTGGAGAATAATCAAAAAGGTCAGCAGGTATTGATGATAACCTAGTTGCCTGAAAAAATGAGTTAAAACTTACAACTTCGGCTAATCCTGTATAACCACCTACATCACCCAATGCACCACTTCCAGGTATTGATGTTAAATTTTGACAACCATTAAAATTTATAATTCTTAATCCAACAATACCCCATTGCACTAATTCAGTAATAAGATTTCTAATACCAGCATTATTATTTACTGAGAACCCTGGCATAAACCCACTAATAGTAATTACATAAGTACCCGCACTTGCATATGTATGTATCCTATCAGGTGAAGATGATGATGTAATTAATGGTGAACTAGTACCATCTCCCCAACTTATTGTAAGACTTGGTGTCAATAATCCAAAATCTACCAAAGGAACCGTAAATACTGTGTTTGCGGTTGTTGTTGTGATTTTAAATACGAATGGAAACACTTCTGCTGAATCCGATGGTATTAATTTTCTTGCTATACTCATAACTATAATTATTAACTCATATTTTTTCCAACTACAAATCCATAATAAGTTGTACCACCATTAAATGTAAAGAATGATAATACATCAGTACCACTTGATGTTAATATTGGTGCACTTCCATTAACCCAATCTACACTACCAGGCCAAGTTATAGAATATGCTCCCGCATTAACCATTGTAAATGTAAATCCAAATGCATTTGTTGCCGGTGGATTTGATATTGCTATTGTAGCTGTACCACTAAATTGTCTTCTAAAGTTATTTGCTGTAGAAAGGTCTAGTGTTGCACTTCCACCTACTCCCAAATCATTGAAAGTTTCTCTAAATGTTGTTGCCGATATAAATGTATCCGCCGCGATGGATGTAGTTGCTGTTATATCTCCGGTTATGGTAAGTGTAGTACCATCAAATGTTAAATTACTTTCAACATTAGCTTGAACAGGAAGTTCTTGATATGTAAGTAATCCATTATTAGTTGTTCCATTTAAAGCAAATCCATTTGTACCAGAAGTTCCAGATGTGAAACCAGGAGGGGTTGTACCAGAAGTACCAGAAGTACCCGTTTGACCACTCGTACCACCACTTCCCGCAGTTCCAGATGTGAAGTTCGGAGGTGTTGTACCAGACGTTCCAGATGTACCGGTTTGTCCCGATGTACCCGCAGTTCCAGATGTGAAGTTTGGAGGTGTTGTACCAGACGTTCCAGATGTACCTGTTTGTCCACTCGTACCGGCACTTCCAGCGGTTCCAGATGTAAAGTTTGGAGGTGTTGTACCGGATGTTCCCGATGTACCCGCTGCACCAGTACTACCCTGTGCTCCGGATGAACCAGATGTTCCACTACTTCCAAAGAATGTTCCATTTAAACCACTACTTCCACTTGTTCCATTTGTACCGGTAGAACCAGATGAACCAGCTGTCCCAGTTGAACCAGAAGTTCCGTTTGAGCCAGAAGTTCCCGAAGTTCCAGATGAACCGAAGAATGTTCCATCAAATCCACTCGTTCCCGATGTACCAGATGTACCATTAGTACCAGTAGAGCCAGAAGAACCAGAAGAACCGGAAGTTCCATTAGTTCCAGAAGTTCCACTACTTCCAAAGAATGTTCCATCAAATCCACTAGTACCAGATGTTCCAGAAGTTCCTGCAGTTCCTGCAGTTCCAGTTGAACCAGAGGTTCCAGAAGTTCCACTTGAGCCTGATGTACCAGATGAGCCAAAGAATGTACCGTCTAATCCAGATGTACCAGAAGTTCCATTTGTACCACTAACGCCAGATGAACCAGATGAACCTGCAGTTCCCGTAGTTCCATTTGTACCAGATACTCCACTCGTTCCAGATGAACCAAAGAATGTACCGTCTAATCCAGATGTACCAGATGAACCGCCAGTTCCCGTACTTCCACTACTTCCGGATGTACCAGCTCCAGAAGTACCAGATGAACCACTACTTCCAGATGAACCAAATAATGTACCATCTAATCCAGATGTACCACTACTTCCGCTATTTCCACTACTTCCAGATGTACCTGCACCAGATGTACCACTACTTCCAGATGAACCGCTACTTCCAAAGAATGTTCCGTCTAATCCGGATGTACCACTACTTCCAGATGTACCATCGGTACCAGTAGAACCAGATGTTCCGTTAGAACCTGATGTTCCGGATGTTCCAGAAGAACCACTACTTCCAAAGAATGTTCCGTCTAATCCGGATGTGCCAGAAGTTCCTGTTGTGCCAGAAGAACCAGAAGTTCCTGATGTTCCAGAAGTACCAGAGGTTCCTGATGTTCCACTACTTCCAAAGAATGTTCCGTCTAAACCAGATGTACCAGAAGTTCCTGTTGTACCAGAAGAACCAGAGGTTCCTGATGTTCCAGAAGTTCCCGAAGTTCCCGATGTTCCCGATGTTCCACTACTTCCAAAGAATGTTCCGTCTAATCCGGATGTGCCAGAAGTTCCACTTGTTCCTGCAGTTCCAGTTGAACCAGATGTTCCAGATGTGCCTGAAGTTCCAGATGAACCAGATGAACCAAAATAAGTTCCGTCTAAACCACTTGTTCCAGATGAACCCGAAGTTCCATCGGAACCAGAAGTTCCTCTTGTTCCAGATGTTCCAGAAGAACCACTACTTCCGCTTGTACCATCAGAACCAGAAGTTCCGCTTGTACCATCTATACCAGATGTTCCAGAAGAACCCGTAGTTCCAGAAGTACCATCAGTTCCGGTTGAGCCAGAAGTTCCTGATGTACCAGAAGTTCCACTACTACCATCACTACCAGAAGTTCCGCTACTACCATCTATACCAGATGAACCGGTAGTTCCATTTGAACCAGTAGAGCCCGATGTACCAGATGTACTACTAGTTCCGCTACTTCCAGATGTACCATCGGTACCAGATGTACCAGAAGAACCAGAAGTTCCATCAGAACCGGTTGTTCCGGATGAGCCAGTTGTTCCACTACTTCCAGCAGTACCAGAAGAACCAGAAGTCCCATCAGTACCAGATGTGCCACTACTTCCGCTACTTCCAGAAGTTCCATCAGAACCAGTTGTACCAGATGTTCCGCTACTTCCTGACGTTCCCGATGTTCCAGTAGTTCCACTACTTCCAGAAGTTCCAGATGAACCTGCACTACCAGAAGTTCCCGATGTACCACTTGAACCAGTTGTACCAGATGAACCACTACTTCCAGATGAACCACTACTTCCAGAAGTTCCATCGGTACCAGATGTTCCGCTACTTCCACTACTTCCAGATGTACCACTACTTCCGGTTGTACCAGATGTGCCACTACTTCCTGAACTTCCTGATGTGCCACTACTTCCACTACTTCCAGATGTACCCGAAGTACCACTACTTCCGGTTGTACCAGATGTGCCACTACTTCCACTACTTCCAGATGTACCCGATGTTCCATCTTCTCCACTAGTACCACTTGTTCCAGAAGTACCTGATGTTCCCGATGTTCCAGAAGTACCAGCCGAGCCAGTTGTTCCTGATGTACCGGATGTGCCAGAAGTTCCTGAAGTTCCAGAGGTACCTGAAGTTCCACTTACACCATCACTACCAGATGTTCCAGATGTTCCACTCGTGCCACTTGTACCGGATGAACCTCCACTTCCAGAGGTTCCTGATGAACCACCGCTTCCCGATGTTCCAGATGAACCACCTGTTCCAGCAGTTGCAGATGTTCCCGATGAACCAGAAGTTCCAGAAGTTCCTCCACTACCAGATGTACCACCACTTCCAGAAGTTCCAGATGTTCCAGATGTTCCACCAGTACCAGTTGTTCCAGATGAACCCCCACTACCACTAGAACCAGATGTTCCACCACTACCACTAGAACCAGATGTACCTCCGCTTCCAGATGTTCCACTGCTTCCTGAAGTTCCTGATGTTCCACTTGTACCAGATGAGCCACTTGTACCGGATGAACCACCACTACCAGATGAGCCCGAAGTTCCTGATGTACCAGATGTGCCAGAAGTTCCTGATGTGCCAGAAGTTCCTGATGTGCCAGAAGTTCCTGATGTTCCAGAAGAACCACTACTTCCTGAACTTCCGGATGTTCCAGAAGAACCACTACTACCAGTTGTTCCAGATGAACCGCTACTTCCAGATGAACCCGATGAACCGGATGAACCACTACTTCCGGATGTTCCAGAAGAACCACTACTACCAGTTGTTCCAGATGAACCGCTACTTCCAGATGAACCACTACTTCCGGATGTACCAGATGAACCGGATGAACCACTGCTTCCAGATGAACCACTGCTTCCAGATGAACCACTGCTTCCAGATGAACCACTGCTTCCAGATGAACCGGATGAACCATCTTGTCCACTTGTTCCGCTTGAACCACTACTTCCAGAAGAACCTGCACTACCACTTGTACCAGATGTACCAGAAGTACCACTACTTCCAGAAGAACCAGATGAACCAGCAGTACCACCAGTACCAGTAGTTCCAGAAGAACCAACCGCTGCTACTATATTTCTTCTTTCTAATCGTTTTGTTACGCTATTCCATATAACAACATCCTCAGATGAACCAGATGGTAAATTTTGTAATATTAAACTACCACTCACGCCCAAACTACCACTAATAGTTAAGTTAGCGTTTATTGTAGAATCTTTGTTTACTTGTAAGAATGATGCGGTATTTACACCCTCCGCATTTAAAGCGTATAATGCGTATGAAGCGGTAAATGCTAACGAAGCAGTACCAACTAACATTGATGCAGTTTGTGAATTCTGAACAAAGTTAGATGTATCTACATTTGATGCATTTTGTGCAAATAATGCGTATGATGATGTAATTGCAAATGATGAACTCAACACTGTCATTGAAGATGTTCTATCGTTTCTTACATAATCAGTTAAATCAATTCCACTTAAATTTGCTATATAAGATGCAGTTAATGCGTAAGATGAACTTACAGCACTAAACACTGCCATTGATGATGTTTGATTATTTCTTACATATTGTGCAGTATCACTTAATGATGCTGATAAATTTGCTAACGATGCAGAGTCAAACCCAGCTACAGTCTTAGCAAATTCCGCAGTTACAGCATATGATGCGGATAATACTGCACCAAATACCCTATCACCAGGCAATGTGCCATTTATCAATGAACCACCACTACCAATCACAACATGTCCGGATGTTAATCCAGCAAATTTAAGTTGGATTGTATCATCATCGATAGAAATAATTTGACCCGGTAATATTTGGTCTTCAGAGCCTGTTGCGTACACTTGCACCACTGGGTATCTAATACCCAAATTATGTATAATTGTTAAATCACTAACATTATTAAATGATACGGTTTCAGTTAATGAAGTTTCAGGTTGAGGTACAAAATATCCTCTATTTTCATCAAATCTTAAAATATCATATTCCGCAGATGCAGTAGGTCCAACTCCTTGGAAATTATAAGTTCCTAATAGAGAACCAGTAATTAAAGGTGCAAATACTTTAGTAGATGCCACCAAACTATCACCAACATAAACATCTCCCCAAATACTAGCTGATGTGTTTACAACAAACCCCTTATCAGGTGAAATTGATGCAGTTGCCGAACCACTTATTAATATCGGTGTTTCAAACGCTAAATTAGCAATATTGATATTCGTTAATCCACTACCATCACCAATGAAAGATGAGCCAGACGATAGTATCACATTACCACCTGTCACAAACAACCCACCACTAACACTTAAGTTACCAGATACGAATGTTCTAGCTCCAATTTCTAATCCTCTATTTGGAGAAATTACAGCTTCAAATGAACCAGATTGAATTCTATCAATCTTAAGGTCATCCAACGCTTCCGGTGGAATGTTAAATAATCCACTACCATCTCCATCAAATCTAGCTGCAGTAATTGGTACATTTACATCTAATTTAGTTGGGTCAATAATAGCAACACCAGAACCAGAGTTAATTTTAGCTAACTCTAAGTTTTCAATCGCATCAGGTGGGATATTAAATAATCCACCGCCATCTCCAATGAATAAAGATGCCGTAATTGAACCACTAATTGCTACTGATGATGTAAATTGAGATTGGAATGAACCAGATGATGGTGCAGTTGTCACAATAAATTTGTCACCACTTGCTACGGATGCAGTTGCCGAACCACTAGCAATTAAAGGTGCTGCTGATGCTTGTACATTAGTAATAAATCTACCATCACCAAAAAGGAATCTTCTCGCCGTTAAATCATCTGCAATTAATGAACCACTTACAGAAACAGATCCTGTAAATTCTGAACCTATTTCTGAACCGGTTGCCGCAGTTATTACTCTAAAATCAAATCCATTTGCTACGGATGCAGTTGCAGAACCACTTGCGATAAATGGAGCTGCAGTTGCAACTACATTTGTAATAAATCTACCATCACCAAAGAAAAATCCAGTTGATGTTATATCTTGTGCAAATACCGAACCACTTACACTAACTGAGCCAGTGAATTCAGAACCAATTTGAGAACCTGTCTTTGCAGTAGTTACTACAAAGGTTTCTCCACTTGCTACCGATGCAGTTGCAGACCCACTTGCTATTAATGGTGCCGCCGCCGCTTGCACATTTGTAATAAACCTACCATCTCCAAAGAAGAATCCTCTAGCGGTTATGTCATCTGCAATAAGTGACCCGCTTACATTAACACTTCCAGTAAATTGAGAACCAATTTGTGAACCGGTAAACGGTGTTATTACTCTAAAACCTTCATCAGGTGTTACCGAAGCTGTTACAGACCCTGATTTAATTTCAGTACTAATTAATGCATCTTCGGTCAATGCCGAACGAGGTATTTCTCTAAGATATTTACCCTCACCATAATACACAGATGAAGATGCTAAATACAACCCACCACTAATTTCGTTTACAAATAAACTTCCACTCACATCAAGTGAACCAGTAAATTGCGCACCTATTTGTGTACTATAAACACCAAATTCATCAATTGAAGATGTAAATCCGGTTTCTACTTTAAATCCAAATACAGGTGAAACCGATGCTGTTACTGAACCCGATTTGATTTCGGTACTAATTAATGCGTCTTCGGTTAATGCTGAACGAGGAATGTTTCTTAAGAATTGTCCATCTGAATAAAGTCCAGATGATGAATCTATGAAAAGTGCACCCGATGTGAAGTTTAAGAACATACTTCCGGATACAACTACACTTCCACTAAATATAGACCCACTTTGAACCGATTCAACTAAGAATCCAAATTCAGGTGATACTGAAGCGGTTACACTTGCACTTGCTATTCTAACTGAATCTTCCGTTATAGCAGAACGAGGAATATCAAATAAACCTCTACCGCTACCACTAAACATAGATGCAGTTAGGTTACCTTCTATTTTAGTATCGCCAATAAATCTAATTTCCGATGGTATATTTAATTCATTTAATAAATTAATTGTACCAGCCATTGAACTATGCAATTGGCAATTGTAATATAAAGTATCAGGAGCATCTAATGGCGGTGTAAACACAATTACACCACTATCATCTCCATTATTAGTTATACCACTGCTATATGCATTGCTAGTTCCGGTTGAATTTACAGTTTTAATCCAAAACGGATGACCACTTGCATTTATATTAAATGTATATGTTACACCTTTTACTAAAGTTATTGTTGGGTTTGAACCACTAGCTGCTCCATCGAATGTGTAAGCCGATGCCCCATCATTTGATACATTAAATACCTTTTCTATTAAGTAATCGGGAGTAGGTCTTCCGGAAGAAGATACAATAAAACTACCATCAAATCTAGAGTGAGTATTTACTTTAAACCCTTCAGTTGGTGATATTGATGCAGTTGCACTTCCACTAAATATTTTTGTCGAATCAATTGCTAAGTTAGCAAGTGTAATATTGTTAAGGAATCTACCGTCACCAATAAAGAATGAACCACTCCTTACTAACAAACTACCACTAATATTTACACTACCAGTAAATTGAGAACCACTTTCGGCAGATTTTACAACAAACCCAAAATTAGGAGATACTGATGCGGTTACACTACCACTTTTAATTTCAGTAGATATTAATGCATCTTCAGATAAAGCATTTCTAGGAATATTTCTTAAATAAGTACCTTCACCATAGTATGCCGATGACGAATCTAATATCAATGAACCCGATGATGCGGTTATTCTTAAACTTCCCGTAATTGCTACACTACCCGTAATTCTTGAACCATCTAATGCGGAATCAACAATAAATCCTCTATCAGGTAATGCCGAAGCCGTTACCGAACCACTTGCAATTCTAAATAATTCTTGAGATAATGCTGAAAATGGAATATCTGTCAATCCGGCACCACTACCACTAAACACCGAAGCAGATACTCCCATTCTAAAATTAGAACTACCGCTTACTACTAAACTTCCACTAAATATAGAACCACTAGCAACGGATGTTACTACAAATCCAAAATTAGGAGATACTGATGCGGTTACTGAACCACTAAATATTTTTGATGTATCTAAATCGGATAATGCCGCAACCGGTATATCAAATAAGTTTCTACCACTACCACTAAATGAACCGGTTCTTAAAAATACCGAACCACTTAAGAATAAAGAGCCACTAAATTGAGAACCTCTTTCAGTAGATTCTACTCTAAATCCAAATACAGGAGAAACAGACGCTGTTACCGAACCGGAAAGAATTCTATTAGTATCCAATGCATCCGGTGCCAACGCAGTTCTTGGAATATCAAATAATCTTGCACCACTACCGGAGTAAGATGAACCAGATACAATTTCAATACCTCTAGTTCCACTCACAAAAAGTGAACCAGTAAATTGTGAACCAAAATCTGATGATTTTACTATAAATCCTCTATTAGGCGCCACAGATGCAGTTACACTACCACTAGCTATTTGTGTACTTTCTAATGGTGGAATAACAATATTAGTCAATCTACTACCATCACCAACAAATGAACCGCTTATATCATTAGCACTCATCGATACGGCAGTTATAGTTGGTGCAAGTATTGAACCACTTACTCTAACACTTCCAGAAATTTCAGAACCAACTTCAGCAGATTCTACTTTGAATCCAAAAACAGGAGAAACCGATGCGGTTACTGAACCACTTGCAATTCTAAATGAATCACCGGTAAATGCTGAACGAGGTATATCAAATAAACCTCTACCACTACCACTAAACATAGATGCGGTAATAGTTGATTTAAATATCGCCGGGCTTGATACATCTATACTTCCACTAATGATAGTATTACCTATAATTTCTAAACCAGAATTTCTTTGTAATATACTATCAACAATGTTAATAATTCCATTCATCTGCAGATGAAATTGGCAATTATAATATAAAATATCCGGTGCATCAAGTGGTGGAGTAAAAGTTATTACACCAACATCATCGCCATTATTAGTTACGCCACTATTGTATTGATTTACAGTTCCGGTTGAATTTGCATTTTTAATCCAAAACGGATGCCCACTTGCATTTAAGTTGAAAGTATAAGTAACACCTCTTACTAAAGTTAATGTTGGATTAACCATTCCAGTAAGTTGCCCATCGAACACATACGCAACAGCTGCATTATTTATTACATTAAATACAGTTTGTATTGATTCACTTGGTAAAGATATAGCAGATGCCGATATTATCATACTACCAGTAAAGGTAGAAAATGTATTTACTCTAAATCCATTATTTGGTGTTATTGATGCGGTTACAGAGCCACTACCAATCTTTGAAAGGTCTAAATCAGGAATTGCACTTAATGGAATTTCTCTAAGATTTTTACCACTACCAGAGAATGAACCGGTGTATAATTCAATATTACCACTCACAAATAAAGAACCGGTAAATTGTGAACCACTGTCAAACGATTCAACTCTAAATCCAAATTGAGGAGTTACCGATGCAGTTACAGAACCACTGGATATTAAATTTGATAATAAGGCATCAGGAGTAAGTGCCGAACGAGGAATGTCAAATAATCTTGCACCACTTCCAGAGAAAGATGAACCGGATGTTAATTCAATACCTCTACTTCCACTTACAAAAATAGAACCGGTAAATTGTGAACCACTTAATGAGGATATTACTCTAAACCCTAAATCAGGAGTTACAGATGCAGTAACACTACCACTTGCTATTAAGTTTGATAATAATGCATCAGGAGTAAGTGCTGAACGAGGTATATCAAATAAACCGGCACCACTACCACTAAATACACCACTACCAGATGGTATGAATATACTTCCACTCACATCAATAGAACCGGTGAATTCCGAACCACTTATTTGTGATTCTACTCGGAAACCAAAGTTAGGTGATACCGAAGCAGTTACTGATCCAGATTCTATTCTAGGTGCCGCTGCTGCTTGTACATTTATTAATTGAGACCCATCTCCTATAAATGCAAATGCTCTAACACTACCACTTACATCAACACTTCCCGTAAATTGAGAACCAAATTGAGAACCAGTAAATGGTGTTTCTACTTTAAATCCAAATTCAGGAGAAACCGATGCGGTTACTGAACCTGATTTTATTTCCGTTGATATTAACGCATCTTCGGTTAATGCTGAACGAGGTATGTTTCTTAGATATTGCCCCTCACCATAATAAGATGAACCAGATGCTAATTGTAATGAACCACTAAAAGGTGATACGAATAAACTACCACTAATATTAACCGAACCACTAAATTGAGAACCACTTTCTTGTGATTGAACCTTAAATCCAAAATTAGGAGATACCGATGCGGTTACTGAACCACTTGATATTAAAGTTGATTCTAACGAATCGATGTTAAGAGCCGATAATGGTATATTAAATAATCCCTCACCACTACCACTAAAGAAACCACTACCCGAAGGTATTACTACGTTACCACTTACAAAAAGAGAACCGGTAAAAGTAGAACCACTTGCAACCGATAATACTTTAAATCCTTCAGTTGGAGAAACGGATGCAGTAACACTACCACTTGCAATTCTACTAGCTACTAATGAATCTATATTAAGAGCTGATAGTGGAATATTAAATAACCCTTCACCACTACCACTAAAGAATCCACTACCAGATGGTATTGTAATATTTCCACTTACAAATAATGAACCTGTAAATTGTGAGCCACGTTCAATTGAAACAACCATAAACCCATCTTCGGGTGTTACTGATGCTGTTACTGAACCGGTTACTAATCTTGTGGCTTGTGGTAAATTAAATATATCTCTACCATCACCAAAGAAAGAACCAGTAAATGAACCAGTAATAGATTGAGATGCGGTAATATCATTTACAATAATTGATGAACTAACTAATACAGAACCAGTAAATTCTTGTCTATCATTGTAATTATCACCAAAAATATTTGAACCAGAAGAATATATTATAGAAGATGATATGTAAGATACTAATAATGTTTCCGCATATATTGTATCATCTACATAAAGGTCACCTTGTATTCTAGTATTTGTATTAACTAATAAATCACCCTCTACAAAAGATGCAGTTGCAGAACCACTTGCTATAAAGGTTACAACAGGTAAGTTAAATAAATCCCTACCATCACCAAAATAAGAACCGGTAAATGAACCAGTAAACGAACCAGTGAATGCACCGGTTGCTCTATCTAAATCTAAACTTCTTACAAATCCTCTATTACCCTGGTCATCCGAAACTACGATAGCCGGAGAACCAGAAAGTGATGCCGAGAAATTTGGAACACCTAAATTTGGTTCAGCTTGAGATAAGTCCAAAAACTGATACCTTTCTTGTGTTACATTTTTAGGTGAAACTACCCTTACCCTTCCTGTTAATAGATTACTAATTGCCATTCTTTACTTTCCAGCTTTTTTATAAATATAAATGAATCCCTTATAAATATTACCCAATGATAATATCGTTATTCATTAGCACTTTCAAGCAAAGAAAGAATTACACTCAAATCAGTTGAACCCGAAACGATGAATCCATATCCTTCTTCTAACACCAATTTACCAGAAACTACCGGTGAAAGTGAATCTGCCGCTGGTATCGTTACGTTTGTTACTAATTTTATAGGAGGTTGTGCAACTAAATTTGGATTTTCTATTGTAGTTGTTATAACATCAATTAATTCATTTATAATAAAATTAGAACCACTCCATTCAGACCCACCTATTGCCAAATTTGGATTAAATGATTGAGTTACTGAAGTTTGATATAATCTACCAATTTCAGTAGAACCTGTTACTGATTGATTTTTTATTATCTGTCCTGCCAATTTTCCCACATAATCTAATGCAAGTAGTGATGCGGAATATTCAACATCATATAAAGTTTTTATAATATTAACTCCATTCTTTGTAAAATACGATTTTGCTTCTTTATCGGTTCTAATAGTTTTTGAATTTGCTATATCATACGCAATAGCATCGGTTGCCCCCAATGCATACTCCTCAAAACGAGCCGGAGTAAATGTAAATGGAGTTTCTTGTAAGTTATTTTGAAATGATGTATATGCTGCTACTTCTCTACGAATAAATTGTCTGTTTAATGTAAGTAATGCCGATGCACTTTGAAAACTTCCACTAAAATTTTCTAAATTAATTGAACCACTATAAAATGATGAACTAATATAAAGACCTTCAAATGATGGAATTGGTAACTCTCTATTGGATGTTACAAAAATAGTTACAGGTTGTGTTGCCAAACTATTATTTGTAATCTGTGCCGATAGTACAATCGATGATACACCAAGTGGCGTTACATATATTTCATCTGGTTCGCCAGTCAAGTTTGTTACAACTGACTGGAATCGATTTAGTGGTACAAAAACTTCTGCCATTTCTTTTTATTTTATTTTCTTTTTTATATTTGTAGTGCTAATGAGAACGGAGTTACTAATGAGAATAGAGATTTACTAAATGTTCTACCCACAAGAGTACCAGTTGCCTGATTAATACTTAGACCAGTACCAATTCTAAAGTCACCATCTTGGTTACCAGAGGTAAAGAAGATTCTACCACCACCCAATTCAGTAATTTCAAATGCTGGGTTTGCAACACCACTACCACCCTGATTTGGAGGAAGTGCTTTAAATGTCACACCACTACCATTATAAGAATAGTCAATACCAGTTGCCACAATTAGAGAACCAAATGATTCAACAGGTGCTCCCGCTGCTATAAACTCTGCTCTAGTTCTTAAATATCTATTAGTTTCAAGAGTTTCTAGTCTTTGTTTAAATATTACCTCATCTGCATTTCCGAATTGTCCTGTATAGTATGATGATGCTGCTGCAATACCCCTTTCGTTTCCTCCATAGAATAAATCCGTACAACACGCATCTACAATCAATCCAGTATCACGGGAACAACTTGCTTCATTATATACTAAATATGGAAATGCTCCATTTGTATATCCGATTGCTCTTTGTTTTAATTCATCTTTAGCCCCTCTTAATCTATTAGTAGCTTCAATTCTACGTTGACCAGGTCTAACTAATTGTATTTGTGCTACAATTTTTTCAGATACACCACCAGCGTAATTCACACCATCAACAGTTTGTTTTTTCTGCCCAACTCCACCGTTATCGGTATATGATTCTTTAATTGCTACTGATGGAATCTTATAATAGTAAGAACCCGCTTCAATACTTCTTTCATTGCCACCATAAACTAAGTCAGTCCTAACGGCATCAATGATAAATCCTACGTCACGAGAACAACTTGCTTCGTTGTAAACTAATGTACTCCAAGAAGAACTTAAGAATGTTATAGTTTCTTTTTGGATTAAAGATTTATTTAATTGTAATAATTTACTACCACCTAAAGCAGAACCAGATGCTTCTACAAATTTAGGATTAACTACAACTTTAGTTGCTAATCTTCCAGCATATCTCACACCGGTAATTGTTGGGTCTAATTGATTTTGTTCGGATGGTACACCGGCATTGGTTGCTTTAGATGGGAATAAGTAATAGAAGTTTCCTGCTATCACACTTCTTTCTTTACCACCATACAACACATCGGTTGCTGCTGCATCTATTAGGTATCCAATATCACGAGAACAACTTGCTTCGTTGTAATAAACCGTACTCCAAGAAGAACTTACATAAGCAATTCCTTCTCTTTGAATAAATTCTTTATTTTTTCTTAATAAATCAAACGATGCAGATGCTTCTAATGATGCTGTTTGGAATTCAATATTCTTAACAACTTTTTGTGATATTCTACCTGCGTAGTTTATACCATCAACAGTTTGTTTTAATTGTCCAGCTCCATCACCATCACCCAACAATACTGCTTTAGATGGGTATCTATAATAGAACTCTCCACTCATTACACTTCTTTCGTTTCCACCATATAATAAATCAGTTGCTACACCATCAATGATATATCCAACATCCCTTCTACATTTTACTTTATCATAATCAAAAGTACTCCAACTAGCAGTTAGATACTGCATTGTTTCTTCTTGTATGAAGTTTCTATTGTTTCTCAACAATTCAACCGATGCTGAAACTATTTGAGAAGCTGTTGTGAATGTTAAGTTTTGAATTATTTTAGTTGCTAATCCAGCTGCGTAATCGATAGCATCTACCGTAGGTTCTAATTGTAAACTAGTTGCAGAAGATGGTGTTTTATAATAGTATTCACCTGCAATTGCACTTCGTTCATTACCACCATAAAGTAAGTCAGTAGAAACTGCATCTATTAAATGACCTACATCTCTCTTACAAATATTTTGGTCATAATCTAATCCAACCCAAGATGAATTTACATAAGCTATCGATTCTGATTGAATAAATACCTTATTATTTTTCATCAATGCGTATGATGCGGAAATTTCTAAAGATGCTGTAACAAATTCTATATTCTGAAGAACTTTTTGTGCGATTCTACTTGCATAGAATAAACCATCTAATGTATAATCTAATTGGTCACCAGTTGCTTGAGATGCCGATTCAAAGTAGAATTTACCATTTACGATAGATGCCGAATCAACACCAAATAACATATCTTCTGCTGCTCCACTAATAATTAAACCAACATCTCTCTTACACTTATCTTCATCATAAGATGCCGTACTCCAAGAAGAACTAATGTATGCAATAGTTTCATTTTGAATAAATCCGATATTCTCTTTTAATAAGTTGTAAGCGTACCAAACATTTGATGCAGTTGATGGTGTTGTGTAATTTACAGGACTTCCTGCTACACCAATACCATTTGCTACAATATTTGTTACAATTGATATTGAAGAAGAAATTAATGATGCTTCATATACACTACCACTAAATGATGAACTCAAATATTGAGGTGTATTTGTTACCTTAATATTATTTTGAGTATTTGGAATTATTTGTGGTGTAGGTATTACATTACTATTAATTATTTCTTGAGTTAATCTTCTAGCATAATCAACCGCAGTTGTTGTTTCAACTACTTGTGCATTTTCAGTTGCTAAAGATGGATGTAAATAATAGAACTCACCAGCTTTGTTACTTCTTTCGTTTCCACCATATAGTAAATCAGTTGCTACCGCATCTACGATATAACCAACATCACGTCTACACTTAGATTCAATATAATCCAATTCAGGGTATTTAGCGTTTACAAATGCCACAGTTTCTTCCTGAATGAACTCTTTGTTATCTTTGATTAAGTTATAAGCCGTTTGATTATTTGAATTTGGTGCAAAGAATTGCTTATTAACAACAACATTCATTGCCGTTCCTTTAGCGTATCTCACACCAGTTAATGTAGGTTCTAATTGTGTTGAAGTAGCCTGTGATGGGATATCATAATAGTATCTTCCAGCCACAATACTTCTTTCATTACCGCCATATAGTAAATCCGTTGCCACTGCGTCTACAATAAATCCAACATCTCTTTTACATTTAACCTCATCATACATAAAACCTTCCCAAGAAGAACTCACATAAGAAATTGATTCGGATTGTATAAATGATTTGTTATTAATCAATGATACATAAGATGCCGATGTTTCTAAAGATGAAGATATATGCTGTAATAATGTATTTCTCACAACTTTTTCAGCTATTCCACCCGCATATCTAATTGCGGTAATTGTTTGGTCTAATTGAGTTGTTGTTGCTTGTGATGCTGATTCGAAATAGTATTTACCATTTACCAATGATGCAGAATTACCACCCCATAATAAATCAAATGCCGCTCCACTAATAATTAATCCTAAATCTCTTTCACACAATGATTGTGTATATTGGAATCCACTCCAAGATGAACTCATATAAGTTATGGTTTCATCTATAATCATTTGCTGGTTATCTAATAACAAATTATATGCGGAAGTTATTTTTGGATTAGTATTAATTCCAGTTGGTGCTACATACGATATAGAACTTGTACCAAGATTCAATAGAGAATCTACTACAATTCCAAATGAAGATGATATCAATCTTGCTTGCAATCTATCGGCACCACTACCACTTATAATTTGTGGAGTTTGTGTTACTTTAATTGATGCTGAAGTATTTGATAATAATGTAGGTATAGAACCTCTGCCATTTTCAACAATATTCATAACCAATCCGAACAAGTTTCCGATTCTATTCTTTTGATATTCAGAACCAGATATTGTTGATGTGAATGGGATGTTGCCACTTATATTAACACTTGCGGATGTATTTGCATTTAATGCTTCTAATGATGCAGTTCCATTATTAATAACATTGATAACATTACCAAATGATGAACTTACACTTGCTGTTTGTGCGTTATACACACCACTACCTGTAATTTGGTTTATTGAAGAAATATGTAATAAAGTTGGTTCTTTGTTTTCAAATCCATATTGGAAATTATTTGCCAATGAATCTGGTAAAGATGCAGAACCCCAATAGATAATATCTCTAATCAATCCAAATGATGCGGTTACAATACCAACTTCAACCGAACTTGCCGATATCGAAGATGTAAATTGTTGTGCATTTGTTACTTGTATTCTACCTTCGTTATTAGATACAATCGTTGGTAATGAAGTTAAACCACCTTCAATAATTTTAGTTACCGTTGAGAAAGATGAACTAACATTTGATACTTCCGTATTAGTAGCGGATATAGATGAAGTAGTTTGTACTACATTTCCAACTTTAATATTAGCATCCGTATTTAAACCTAACGTTGGCGATTGTAATAATACATTTTGTACAATTTGTTTAGATACTGCTTTAGCGTACTCAACACCAGCCACAGTTTCTCTAACTTGCTCTTGCTTAGTTGCTAATGATGGGTATCTATAATAGTAATCTCCAGCGATGATACTTCTCTCATTACCACCATACCATAAATCAGTTGCTATGTTATCAACAATATACCCAACATCCCTTCTACACTTCTCTCTATTATAAACTAAGCTAGGGAAGAATGCATCTATGTATTGAATTGTTTCGTTCTGAATGAATGTTCTATTATTTGTTAATAGTGTCACAGAAGATGATACAAATTCAGTAGGTTGTGTTAATACTTTATTTGATATTACGTTTTGTGCATTACCTGCTGCAAATCTAATACCTTGAACTGTCTGCTCTAATTGTGCATTAACTGATGGTACTCCACCTACGGTTGCTTTAGATGGGTACAGGAAGTAATATTCTCCTGCTTTAGAACTTCTTTCGTTTCCACCATACAAAACATCAGTTGCCACATTATCTACGATATATGCCACATCTCTTGAACAACTAGCCTCATTGTAGTAGAATCCGTCTACACCTGTCCAAGAAGAACTTAGGTATGCGATAGTTTCCTTTTGAATTAATGGTTTATTTTGTCTTAATAATGTCCAAGCAGTTAATTCCGAAATACTTGCGGTTTGTAATAATTGATTTGATACAATCTTTTTAGCAATATCTTTAGCGTAGTTAATACCATCTAAAGTTTGTCCCAATTGTCCAACCGAATCACCATCCCCATCAACAGTTGCTAACGAAGGATATAAGTAATAGTATTCACCAGCTTCGCTTACTCTTTCGTTTCCACCATAAAGAATATCAGTTGCTACCGCATCTACAATGTAGCCGGTATCTCTACTACAACTTGCTTCGTTATAGTTGAAGAAACTCCAAGAAGAACTTACAAATGCTATGGTTTCATTTTGGATAAGTTGTTTATTATCTAATAATAAGTTATAAACATTTTGTGCCGAATTAGATGCAGTAACGAATACTGAACCTTTCAACACTTGCTCAACCATTCCTTTTGCATGTCTAATACCACTCAATGTTGGACCCAATTGAGTTGTTGTTGCTTCAGATGGATATAAGTAATAATATCTTCCAGCTTCAAGGCTTCTTTCATTTCCACCATATACTACATCAGTAATAACTGCATCTAAAATGAATCCTACATCTCTCTTACAAGTTTCTTCGTTATATAAGAAACCATTCCAGCTAGCCGATACATACTCAATAACTTCGTTTTGTATAAATCCTTTGTTGTTGAATATTAACTCTTTAGCTTGTAATTTATTTTGAGAAACATTTTGTAATAATAATCTTCTTAGGATTCTATCGGATAGATTCTTTGCATAAGTTATACCTGTTACAGTTTCTTCCAATTGAGAACCAGTTGCTTCAGATGGATATAAGTAATAGAATTCACCAGCTTTAATAGTTCTTTCATTACCACCCCACTTAATATCAGTTGCTACCGCATCAATAATATATCCAACATCTCTCTTACAAGTCACTTCATTATATTGATGTGTACTCCAAGATGAAGAAATGTATGCTATCGTTTCATTCTGAATAAGTGCTTTATTTTGAACCAACAAATCATAAGCCAAATTAGATTGTGATGTTGGTAAATTAAATCCATTATTTAATATTACTTTTTGTGCTAAACGGCTTGCGTAGAACACACCATCTAAAGTTTGATTTAATTGTGCACCTTGCGCTTGTGATGGGTACTCATAGTAGAACTTACCATTTACTACTGATGCCGAATTTGCATTCCATAATAAATCTTCCGCTGCTCCACTAATAATTAAACCAATATCCCTTCTACACTTAACCTCATCATATGATGCAGTACTCCAAGAAGAACTTAGATATGCAATTGTTTCATCCTGAATGAATGGTATATGTGCTTTTAATATGTTGTATGCATCTAATATAGCGGATGATGATAACGATGATGTATATAAACTTATAGTTGGTGCACTACCCGTTCCATTTGCAATTATATCAGTTACAATTGAAATAGATGCAGATACAAATCCAGATTGAATTGATGTACCATTATAAGATGATGATACATAGTTTGGTGTACTTGTAACTCTTATATTAGCACTATTGTTATCCACAACAGCAGGCACAACACCCAATCCATTTTCTAATATTCGTATAATAGTATCGAAACTACCAGTGATTGAATTTACTCTTGATGCTGATACAGCCGCAGTTCCGATATATTGATTTATATTTGATATCTTAACTAAATTAGCAGTATTCTTAACCAATGATGGAGTTGACCCAGTTCCTTCGTTTACGATTAATATCACATTATCAAATGCACTATTAGAACCTGTAATAATATTTTCAGATATAGATGATGTTGAAGTAAACTGAATTGTACCAGTTCTCTTAATGTTGTTTTGCGTATTCTTAACAAGCGTTGGTAGAGAACCAGTACCGTTTTCAATTATATTAGTTACAATATTAAATCCACTTTCAACTTTATTAATATCAATTGGCAATGAATTAATAGATGATGTGATTTGAGAACCACTTGTCACTAATATACCTCTATTAGAACTCTTTGTAATAGTTGGTATAGAACCAGTGCCATTTGAAATTATATTAATTACATTAGCGAATGATGATGATACTAATAATTTATCGGATGTTGTTACATTTTGACTTGATGTAAATTGAGTTTCAAATGTTTTTCTTATACCGTTTTCGGTATTTGATACTATTGCTGGTGCAACTGAACTACCACTTGCTATAATCTTAGCAACATTATCGTATCCATCCTCAATAGCCTTACCACCAATTGCAGTTAATTTTGCTAAATCTTTTGCAAAGTTAATACCAGCTACAGTTTCAACTAATTGTACATCAGTTGCTTTATTAGCAAACTTAAAGTAGAATCTACCAGAGTTTATACTTCTTTCATTTCCACCATAAACCAAATCAGTTACAGCTCCATCTACAATAAACCCAACATCTCTAAAACACTTATCTACCAAGTAATCTAACGATGGGAAGTTTTGTGAAATAAATTGTATTACATTTTGTTGTAAGAATGTTCTATTATTTCTAACCAAAGTTGCAGCTGCTAATACATCAGAAGCTGGTTTAGTTAATATTTTATTTTGTATAATATTTTGACCTAAACGGCTAGCGTATTCTATACCAGTAGTTGTTGGGTCTAATTGAGCAGTTGCTGAAGGTACACCGCCAACAGTTGCTGATGATGGGAATCGGTAATAGAATTCACCTGCAATAGATGTTCTTTCATTACCACCATATACTAAATCAGTTCTAACTGCATCTATAATAAATCCTACATCTCTCTTACACTTAGATTCGTTGTAATAAACACCACTCCAAGAAGATGATACATAAGCAACAACCTCATCGGCAATAAGTTGTTTGTTCACTCTCATTAATCTACTTGTCTCTAATTTATCAGAATCAGCAGATTGGAATATTGAACCACTAACTATTTTTTGCGATAAGTTACTAGCGTATTTAACACCATCAGTTGTTTGTAATAATTGTGAACCAGTAGCTTGTGATGGATATAAGAAATAATATAAACCAGCTTGTCTACTTCTTTCGTTTCCACCATATACTAAATCAGTTCTTACCGCGTCTATAATATAACCAACATCTCTCTTACAAGTTGTTTCGTTATAATCAAATCCACCCCAAGAAGAACTTAGGTACGCAATAGTTTCATTTTGTATAAACTCTTTGTTATTGAATAATAAAGCGTTTGATGCGGATACTTCGGTTGATGGTAAATTAAATACCACATTCTGAATTACTTTTTGTGCCAATCTACTTGCGTAGTTTATACCATCTAAAGTTTGATTTAATTGCCCACCAGTATCACCATCGTTTCCAATAGTTGCTAATGATGGAAACTCATAATAGAATTGTCCATTTACAATCGATGCAGAATTAGCACCAAATAAAAGGTCTTCCGCTGCCCCACTAATAATTAAACCAATATCTCTTTTACACTTATCTTCATCATATTGAAATCCAGCCCAAGAAGAACTTAGATATGCAATTGTTTCGTTTTGGATGAATGGAATATTTTGTTTTAATATTTCATACACTCCAACTTTAGTAGCAATACTTGCTGAATAATTTGTTTTTCCGAATAGGTCTACATTTCCCGTTTCAACTATTTGTGTTACTTTAGAAATGGATTGAGATACAAATGCTATATCCTCTAAACTACCACTATAAGATGCTGATATAAATTGTGGTGTTGAAGTTACTTTTCTATTTGCATTAGTATTTTGTATCAATGTAGGAAGTGCAACTGCGCCACTTATTATTACATTTATAATACTTCCAAATGAAGAACTTATACTTGCAGTTTGTGAGTTAGTACCAACGATACCACTTGTCCATTGTGTAGTTGGAGTTACCTTTATTAAATCATTTACGTTTGATACTATTGGGTCAATCTTAGATAATCCACCACTTATAATTTCAACAACATATCCAAATGATGCTGATATTGATGATGTAAGTGCATACGGATTGGAAACCGAACCAGTTATTTGTACATTATCGGTTACTTTTATTTGTGATTGTAAAGATGATGTAAATACAGGCTCAACTCCATTATTTTGAAGTATAGATGTTACTACATCAAAACCACTTCCTAACTTTTCAACTTCATCAGGAGATACAAATGAATTGGTTATTTGTGTTTGACCAGTAACATTTAGTGGAATACCAACACCCCAATTCAAATCACTATTTTGTGCTAAAATAGATGGTATTGCAGCAGTTCCTCTCTTTACAATTCCTTCTATAATAGCAAATGAACTACTAATAGAATTTTGTTCGTTTATAGTACCACTAAAAGATGATGTTATATTATTACTACCACTTACTACTTTAATCAAGTTTTCATCATTCGTAATAATACGAGGTGTTTCTAAAATAGTATTTTTAACAATAAAGTCAGAAATAATTTTAGCATATCTTATACCACCTGATGTTTCTCTTTTTTGAGTTTTCGTTGCTTGTGATGGATATTCATAATAGTATCTACCAGCAGTTACACTACGTTCAATACCACCATATAATAAATCGGTTGATATCGCATCTATAATATATCCAACATCCCTTCTACAAGTTTCAGTATTATATTTTAATTGTGGGAATGCAACATTAATAAATTCAATTGTTTCATTCTGAATTAATCTTTTATTTTCTCTTAGTAATCTATATGATTCGCTAATTTCTAATGATGCTGTTTGGTGTTCAATTCCTCTCACAATATTAACAGTATTACCTGCTGCAAATCGAATACCATCTAAGGTTTGTCCTAATTGACCTAACCCATCCCCATCTCCTTCTACTATTGCCAATGATGGATATAAGTAATAGAATTGACCGGCTTGTACCGCTCTCTCATTACCACCATACAAAGTATCAGTAGCTACCGCATCTAAGATATACCCAACATCTCTCTTACACTTACTTTCATTATAATAGAAATTACTCCAAGAAGATGAAAGGAAAGTTATAGTTTCATTTTGTATAAATTCTCTGTTTGCTCTAATAGATGTAGCTACCGCATCTCTTTCATTATTAGGTTCTACAAAAGTTACACCTTTTAATAATTTATCAACCATACCAGCTGCATATTTTACTGCTGTTTTAGTTGGGTCTTTTTGTGTTGTAGTTGCCGTTGATGGGTATTCATAATAGAATCTACCAGCAGTAATACTATTGTTATTACCTCCATAAATAAGGTCATTAGCTGCTGCATCTATTAAGAATCCAATATCTCTACGGCAAGTAGATTCTACATATTCAAAATCACTCCAAGAAGATGATACAAACTGAATTGTTTCTTCTTCGATGAATGATTTGTTTCCTATAAGAAGTTCATACGCATTTAATAAATCAATATCATTTGTTGTTTCATTACTACCACTTATCGGTTGAGGGTATGTTAAAGTATTTGCTATTAAATCGAATGGTGTTGCTGAATTATTGATAATATGAAACTTTCCAGCCATATTATTAGTATTTTGTGCAACATAATATAATTCATTAGGTGCATCGTATGGCACAGTAAATGTTATATTACCCACCGCATCTCCATTATTTATTACACCTTTATCATAATCAAATTGTTCACTAATACCACTTAATGGTTGTGTTCTAATAAAGAATGGATAATTGATACCACCCAATACACTAGATGCACTTACATAAAATTTATACGTTTCACCTCTATATAATGTGATAGTTGGGTTAGAACCAATTCCATCCCAATCATAAGAAGAACTGCCGTTATTAGTTATTGTGTAGTTTTTAATATGATTATTTGGTATAGGTAAAATTACACTTCCAGTTCCTTTATCTAAAATATTATAAATTATACTGAAGCTTGAACTTACTTTATTGGTTGTTTGTAATGATGATGATACTCCGGTTGTAAATTGGTCCAAATTGGAAACTTTAATAGCAGCTTCATTGGATGATGTTACTTTAGGAGTAGCCGTTAATCCATTTGATATGATAGAAATAACAGTTTCAAAAGATGAACTTACACTACCAGTTATTTGGTTTGATATTGCTAAAGTTGGTAAAGTTGGCGTTGTATCTGATACTTTTATAGATGCCGATGTATTCGATTTAAAATCAAATGAACCAGTACCATTTGCAAATATACCTAAAATAGCACCAAACGATTTACTAATTTCATTTAATGTTTCTAATGATGCAGATGCTAAAGATGATGTAATTTGTTCTGCCCCTAAAATGTTGTAAGGAGATTCAAATCCATATCCTTTGTTAGAACTTCTTGCTAATAAAGTTGGGAAGTTTGATGTACCATTTTCAACAATAGTAGAAACCAATTTAAAATCAGATGCTACTTCTTCAATATTTTTTGTAGTTGGAGTATTAGCTATTTCACTACCAGAAAGATATAATTGTGGGTATTGTAAAGGAGATGTTGCACGAATACCCTCTGCCGTATTTAAAGTTGTAATTTCAGGCAATGCATCCAATCCTCTATTAAGAACATCAACTACCACACTCCAACTTTGTCTTACTTTATTTCTAGCATCTAAGTTACCACCACTACCAGAAATAAAACGAGAACCAGATGCATACATACCATACAAACCAAACGAAATGTTTGAGTTGTTTAGGGTAGCATGTCCACCATTGTTTACTCTAATTGCATAGTATGAGAAGTTGGTAAAGAAAGATACCAACTGAATAAATCCTCTACCATTTACCAAACATCCTACACCATTTGGAGAAATCTGCGTATATGCATCCAATACCATTGATGCCAATGGAGAATCGGGATGTATTACATCACCATTAACATAAAGACCTCCACCACCTGGTGGAATTTCTTCGTAAAGTTCGGTGAATGAATTCTCTTGGTTTGAAATCTGCGAACAGTTCTGAGTATATGGTGAAGTTGTAATAAACGCTCCAGGTTGAAAAGCTACCGCAAATCCCTTTTCAGGATTTATTTGGTCTGGAAATAATCTCAAGCCTCCCATCGTTACCTCTGCAATATAACATCCAGAGTTTACATGGAATAGGTCTTCCGTAGGGTTTTTAGCGTTAATTTTCGTAATACGCAAACCAGCACCCCAAATGGTTGTGTTGGATGGAAGTATCACAGGATTATCCTCTAAATACGTTCCCGCTTGTACTTTAATTACATATCCGTTTGAAACCGAACCAGTATCAAACCCATATCTACCATCATATCCTGGAGCTGCTAATTGAGCCGCTCTCTTAATTGTACGAAGTGGATATTGAATAGTTCTACCATCATTTGTATCATCACCATCGGTTGAAGATACATAAAGTGTAGGTAAGTTAGCACCAAAATCTTTTGCAAGAATACCAGCATATCTTTGAGTATCATCCGAAGATAATGAACCACTTGCTTTAATAGATAACACCGTATCAGGTGCACCTACGAATAAATCTCCATCGATTGTTAATGAACCGGTTAAGAATACAGATCCAGTTATTTCATTTTTAGACCCAGTATCATTTCCTAAAAAAAAACTTTGAGAAACAAAAAGTGAACCAGAAATAACAACATCTCCACCAACAGTAAGGTCTTGTCCTACTGAAAACGAACTACTAATGTTTTGTTGTTCTTCTATCTGCTTACGAGGTATCAGTCTTGCCATTATACTATTTCTACGATTTTACCTTTTATTTCAAAATTTGCCGCACTTACTTCATTTGGTAAACGGGTAATATCGGCAACAAATGTAACAATTATATTATTTTCAACAACTTCAACATTATATCTATCTTGTGGTTGTTTTACTCCAAATAAATATACATCAACATAATCTCTAACATCATCAACCTCTAATATATCAAAAATAAATCTTTTATTTTCCAAAGTTAATATAAAATAAATCTCATTTTGTACAGAAATACTATTTGGAGTATGCGAATAAGTAAAAGTATCGGTATTAACCTGTAATACGAATTGCTTAAAACTTGCTCTATCTCTCAATTTTTGAGTGGTATCTAATGTTATATTTGGTACTTGTCTTCTCATTAATTAATAAATTTTTCTACGTCCCCATTTATCTTAACTTCATCCGTTTCATCAATAGTATATGGGTTTCCAAATCTATCAAATTCAGGAAAATTAGTCCTTTTAAAACTTATATAAAAATCATTTCCTATCATTTCAAAAATATAATCATTATCAGATATAAGTAATCCATTTATAAAAACATCAAATCTTGCAGAAGCTTTTCTAAATTCATCTAATTTTGAAAAAAGAGTTTTAACTCGTACTTTTTCAACTTTAAAAATCCAATAAAATGGATGAATTAAATCGTGAGGAAATAACTCAAATTCATTGGGCTCATTAACTTCCTTCATTATATTTTTAAGTTGCTTAATATTCATATTATAATTCTTGGAATTTTCCTGTTATTTGTATTTCATCCGCCGCATCTAATACGAATCCTAAACCTGTAAATGTAAATACTATATCATTGGTAGTACCATTATATGAGTATGTGTATAAAGATGGTGAAATAAAATCGCCATTTATATAAACTCTAAACCAATTCACAACATCATATACCCCAAATAATTCGGATGGTAATATTGGCTTCTTTACATTTGTAAGTTTTACAGTTGTGCCATTTACAAAAGTTGCCATCTGAGAACCTCTTACTGCTATGAAATCAATAACTTGTGAATACTCATTATATAAAGATGGTTGGTTAAATAAGTTTCCAGTCAAATCAGTCTCAACGCCGAATATAATTCTTTTTGTGCTTCTTGATTTTTTAATTACAGGTTTTTCATTGTATCTTTCCGGCAATAAATACGCATTTACAATCATACTAAATGTTGTTCGAATTACACGCTCCGAGCCAGAACCAACTTCTTGCTGGTTATCAAACGAATCTATCTTTACTTTAAATTTATATCCACCATCGTTGCCCCAATATCTATCTGCAGAATACTGGAATGCTTCTACGATTTTATTCATATGTTCGGTAAAAGATGTCCAAATCATTACTTCGTATGTAAGAGTAACATAATGTGGTACATTTACTTCATACAACTCTTGAACCGGAGCTACTCCATTTTGAATACTAAATCTTTCGTATTTATTTTTTTGAGAATATTTTTTGAATGTAGCGATTTTATTTATTTCTTGAAAGTTTGCCATAAGGTCATTTCTTTCAATAGAGTTTCGTTTAAACATTACCAAAGGTATTTGTATTCTACCTCTAGCATCTCTCAAATATCCTTCTTTTCTAGCACCATTCCATCTTTCCGCATTTCCATATATTAATGGTGCTTTCAATACATTTCCGTTTTCTTCTAAATCTGGAATTATAACAGAAGACATATATTCGGCAATAGTAGTATCTATATCAATTAGTTTTACACCTTTGATAAATTCTTTATCTACCGATAATTGTTGTTCTCTATTTATTTTTTCGTTACTCATTATACTATTCTCATTTCAGTTTGTATCGTACTTCTTCTAGTCATAAATGTAGAACAAATAATTGAAAACTTATTAATAACCTGTCCACCCACCATTTGGTCTTCTCTAACATTATCAATTTCAAAATACCCATTATTATGGAATATGATATCACCAACTTCAGGATAAAATCCAGTATCTTCCAAAGTAAATCTATTAAAACGAAATTCTACACTTTGGTTTTTATCTGCACCGAATCCTTCATAATCACTTGTAGAAGATTCTCTTTCAATTATAGCAGTTGTTTCTACTCCCTGATAATATGTTTTATTTAGGGATTCCCCATAAAGATTAGTTTTACTATCCTCTATGACAAGTTTATACAATACCACAGCGGTTTCGATTACTACATCTACTAATTCTCTTGATATACCCTCAAAGAATTTTACATCTCTTGCTAAAGTAAATCTTGCCATATTATCCTATGTATATTGCCAATGGAACTTTTCTCAACATTTCCTGATGTTGATTAGCTTCATTGTTTCGGTTTTCAAATTGTATTTTTCTACTTAATTCCTCTAATGTTTCTCTCAACTGAGTCATCAATGCTTCCTTTTCAGTTTGAGCCTCACTTCTCAATGCAGCACCATCTAAACTAACTTCGGAACCAGGTATTGGTATATTTGAGTATTTTTCTCTCACAGCTCCCAATAACTCCTTAACTAATGCCAGTGTATATTTTCTAATCCATTGTTTACCTACATCATTAATACCACTATATTCCATAAAATTATAAGGTATATCAGAATAGTCAGAAATTACATTTGGCGTTACGGTTGTAGAGTTTTCGGTAAATTCATCCTTTACATAATAATCAAAATATAACTTTCCATAAAGATTTACATTTTGAGATGTTGGCATTGGGAATACTCTAATTTTACCATTTACAATATTAAAAGTAAATGCAGATTTTCTAAATTGGTCATTAAATTCAATTGCTTGTATTCTAAGAAGGTCTTCGAACATCGGCATCAATATGAATTGTGCTGCCGGAGAATACGAACCGAATCCAAATTCATCAATCAAGTTTAATGTACCTTGTCCACTTACCGAATAAGGGTCAAAGAATCTATTGATTGCCGGTGTTGGTTCTTGGAATACCTTAACTACTTCAATACGTTTTCCACTTTCAGAAACAGCTGAAAATAATGTATCTAAATTATATTCTTGTTGACCAGGTACTAATTCAATAAATCCTTTTTTAATATCAGTATTTCCACCCACACCTGCCAATGTACCATACGCATCGGAAATTGCAATTAAATTGGGTAGATTTGAACCTTGTACTAATTTACTTGTAAGATTTGTTGTTTTTGATTTTCCCTTAAGAGAATCCAAATTATTACGAATGTTGAATTGATTTACCTGTGCTCCGTATTCTGATACAGATTCTTCGAAGCAAGCATAGAAGTTTTCATCTATCAATTCTACGTTTTGAATAGGATACCCCAATCTTCTAGCGCACCACAATGCTACCTTTGGAGCTTCTTCTTGAAAAGTATAATCATTATCATATATTCCAAAAGGGGTCTGACCTGGAAAGAATGAAGATGAACCAGGATATATCAATGTTTCTAATGCCATTATAAGTACTTATTTTATCGTTACCTATAAATATTAAGAACCCAAAGAATAGTGTTTTGATATTCGATTATGGAACTAATAGAAGTTTTGTATAGCCATCCCCAATAGCTTGTGTATTTGAACCACCATACGGGTTTGCTCCAGCGGTTGCTGTTAATACCGATGTTGGTGTTGTAAAGTTACCCGTATAAACTGCCAATCCCTTCACCCAACGGAAGTTAGTTAAATACCCAACTAACGCAGAATTGGTTGCAAATGTATTAGTATTTCCTATTACAAAAGTAGTAGTATTAGCTGTAATATTATTAGCATCAGTTATTTGAGAACCCAATTGTGTTCCATTTTTATAAACTTTTGTTACACCACTTTGTCTCACAACTGCCCAATGTATCCATTGATTTGCCGTTGATGCGGATGATGAACTATATCTAAAGGAATTATTTGCCCAATAATAGAATGTTCCACTTTCTATACTAACACCAATTTTTATATTTGGATAATCACCAACTGTAAATGCTCTTTGAAATTGAGTAAGTGTTGTTTGGTAACTAAACCACTCTACCGTAAAATCACCAGTCCCAACTGCCCAATCATCACTTCCCGGTGTGGTTATATATGAATTAACATTTGATGAAAATACATAACTATTTCCACCACCCACAAACGGAGATTGTGTATTAGTTGTTATAGCAGAACCAATCGTAAGAGTTGGATTTGTAAAAGAACTACCACCAATTTCGGCAATTGAAGAACTAAAAATTTGGTTTCCATTTAGGTATGCTAAACTTACCGAATTTCCGTTTACAAATAAGTTTGATGCGTTATTAAATAAACTCATAAGGTTATATTATGATGTATAGTGTTCCACTTACAGGTGGATTTAATGCTGCGTAAGATGCTGAAGATATAGTTTCAATCTTCATAATAGTATTTGATGCTACGATGTTATCTCCATTCAAACTACCACTTCCAACAATATCAATTGAACCCGTAATAGTATAATCACCTTCTAATGTTTTAGAAGTTGCCCAAGCATTGTTTGATTTGTAAACCCATAAATCACCAACTTCGTTTGTAAGAGAACCACTCAATCCAGTAATGTTCCCAAAGTGAGTTGGTTCTTTTGGTAGAACTAATATCTCACCAACTGATGCATGCTTTCTACTCACAATACCAACTTGAATTTTATCGTATGGGAATACTGGTGCTGAATTTGTTAAAACACCAGCACTACCAGTCTGAACATAGAGAACATCTCCTGCATTGTAATTAGATGTATTAATTCCTTTAACTAATCCTGAAATAGTTACATACCCATCTTCATCATTTAAGATATCATGCGTTGTTATACCAACAATATGATTTTCGGTTTCTCCCGTATTATATGAACCGGTATGAATAAATGCTTCTGCTTTATAAATCTTAACTCTATCACCTTGAGAACCAGATACTCTTACAGGTGTTCCGTTTAAGATATCACCTCCACTTTTGTTGATTGCTCTAATGTATTGTTCTTGTCCGATTTGAAGTGCGATATCTGCTTCATTGTTGTAGAATGTCAATGCTCCCAAATCGGTATCGTAGTAGAGTAACCCTTCTTGATACGATGGTGTATCACCATTTGATATTGAATCAAACTTCATATAAGATGAAGATACTACCGATGCCGTTACCGAACCGATAATGTGTTGATTACCAACAAAAGTATTTGAACCAGTTGTTGCTAAGTTACCAGCCCCATTTATACTACCAGTTAAATTAAAATCACCATTAATACTATCAAAATCCCATTGTCTAAGAGGTGGCCCGGATTTAATTTTGAATGATTGACTACCACCGAGTATAATTTGTGTATTTGGTGCCACATTTTCAGCAGCAGTTCCAATTCTAAGTGAATATTCATTAGGGTCTGCGTAAATTTCAGCTGTCCCATCATTTAATTTTAGAACTCCATCTTCTCTGAAATTCCATGCACTATCTATATTAGTTATTGTAACCGAACCACTAATATCAAAACTACCAGTCAATTCAGTATTACCAACCATAGTATTATCACCAATCATTATAGTAGAACCACTTACTTTTAATGAACCCGTTGTTATCTGATTTCCTATTAGTAATGTATCACCAAATCTTTCGTAGTTACCTACTTGTGTCATTGAACCACTAATGTATTGGAATGAACCAGTTGCTGCTATAAATGATGCATCCCCAATTAATCTCATACCACCTGCTGAAACTAAAATGTTTCCACCAACGTTTGATAGAGTTGTATTTGGGTCACCTGGTGTATCCGATGCTATATTGATTGAACCAGATTGAACATAGATTTCTCTAAATGGTCTTTCGTTTGTTCCTAATGTTGCACCTCTTGCTGTCTTTGGAACTAAATCTCCACCAAATTCAGTTGCTCCACTAATAAATAAAGAACCACTTATAGTTTGGTCACCAACAAAAGTATTTGAACCAGTTGTTGCTAAATTGGTAATACCATTTAGAGTAGTTGCATAAGAAACTTCATTTGTAGTGTTGTTGTATTGTAAAACACCATCATCGCCATTTGTGTTTCTGATTGGTGCTATTACTAATGAATTTGGGGTTGTATTTTCTAAACCAGTTCCAGTTGCACTAATTACTATACTATTTGCCGCTTGATTATTTGGTGCTGCAAAATTTCCTATCGCAACTGCATATTCACCTTGTGTATTTGAACCCGCCAATGAACCCAATGCCACTGCTCTTTGCCCTTGATTTATTGCACCAGCATTAGCTCCTATTGCAATACCTTGATTACTTTGATTTTGGTATCCCGCATAATTACCAATTGCAACGGATTGAGTTGATTGATTTATATCCCCAGCTAAATATCCAAATGAAATTCCATTATTTGGAGTATCTTTTATTACCGCACCATTATCTAAAATTATAGAACCATTTATAGTTTGGTTACCATTAAAAGTATTTGAACCAGTTGTTGCATAAGAACCAGTCTTTGAGTTTAGTGAAGCTGTAGTTTGGTATAATTGTAATAATTCAGTATCAATTGTGTTAATAAGTTCCAAAGATGATGTCCAAGCTTCAATTGCTGATATCTCATCTCTTATACCATCTTTCCAACTTTCGTTAGATGAAGTATATGCCATCAACTCATTTGTAATGCCAATCATTGAACCACTATGTAATTCAATAGAACGAGTTGCTTGCAATATTGGAAGTAATTGTACATCACTTGCGTATGTTGAATCCAATGCAGCGGTAAATGCCATCAATCCGTTTGTAATTCCTATTAAAGAACCAGTTACAATTGATATTCCTAAGTTTATTGAATTTTGTGAACCCGTTTGTGTATTTAGAGATGCGGTTGTTTGATAAAATTGTAATAACTCCGTATCAATTGTGTTAATTAATTCTAAAGATGCTGTCCAAGCTTTTATCGAATTTACTTCAGATTGGATAGATGATGTGAATTGGTTAAAAGAAGATGTAGTTGTAAATACACTTAAATCCTGTTCGTTGGTTGCTGCATTGATTCTAGTTGCGAAAGATGCGGAATCGGTTGTATATGATGAAGTAAATTCGTTAAATGAAGATGTGGTTACTAATACCGAAGAATCTGCACTAGCTCCAGCTGGACCCGTTTCTCCTTTTAATCCCTGAACACCCGCCGATGATATAGTTACTTGCGTTAAATTTTGTGTTATTTCTACTGCCATTTTATCTAGTTACGTTTTTCGATAGTTTAACTTTTCCTTCCAATAATCTAGTAACTTCACATCCCTTTTCCAATTCCAAATCATAATAAGCTTCATTAAAATTTAATAAAGATGATGAGTATGCGGATATATAAATAGCAAGAGAACCAGATTGTAAAGGTGTAATACCATTACTACCACTTAAATTGATACCAGTGTTGCAAGCCCCTTGAAGTGATGATGATAGTGATAGAAAAACATCAGATGATTCTACACCCGGTCTAATTTGCATTCTTGCTTGATATCCCGTTAAATCAATTGCGGACCCACTTGAATCTGTCCAATTTATTTGAATGTTAGTAGTTGCTCCTTGTTCTATTACAAATGAATATTTTCCTGCTGCCATAGTGATTTTTATGTTTACCTATATAAATATAAAATAGTTAGAAAGGGGTAAAATAAAAAAAGGGGAAGAATTTCTTCTCCCCCAATTTTATTATCTAAGAATTACTTCAGATTAGATAGATGTTAAATCTTTAACATAAATCTTACCATAGTACTCAGGACGAACCATTTTCTTAGCGTAACGAGTCATCACACCTCTACGTGGAGTAAAGTTTTGTGGGTCGTACACTAATGGAGTCATAATCAATGGTACATAAGGAGCGTAAACAGCACCAGTCTCTAAGAAGTTGTTACCTCTATAACCCATCAAGATTTCGTTAGAAGTCATGTAAGGGTTTTTGTAAACTGTGTATCTATTGCTCATAGAACCTACTGCAGTAACACCAGCTGCGAATTGTAAAGCATCTTTATCAGCGTTTACAACGAATCCAGGAATTGATTCTAAGATAGTACATACATCAGGACTAGCCACGATGAAGTTTGCACCACCTCTTAATGTTAATTGATGAATCTTGTTAGAAACTTTGTTCAATTTAACACCTAAAGTCTGGAACCATGCATTCTTAGTGTATGCGTTTGAAGAACCACCAATGTTAGTCCAAGCACCACCTACATATTCCTCACCAACGTTAGTTGACCAGTATTCAGTAGTTAATGCATTGCTCTTTAACATATCTAAGATTTCTAAATCAATCTCTAAAGAGATATAATCAGATAACATAGAAGTTAATTCAGCTTCTGCATCAATTGAGTGGTAAGCGTTCAAGTCTTGCGCTAATTCAGGAGTCCATACTGCTTTCAACTTACGAGTCTTAGCAACGATAGCCTCTGATTTCAATTCTAGATCGATTTCAGGAATATCTAATGCTTGAGTTGTGTTACCAGCAGAGTTTGGAGTTGAATCTTCGAAATCACCTCTGTCATAAGCCACAGGAACTTCAGAATAAGTTACAGTTGCTGCTCCAGCGTTTGCTAATGCTGCTCTTTGAGTTAAAGAAGCAGATACAAACAATACAACGTTAGTACCAGATACATAGTTGAACTGTCCTAATGTAGAGTGTACACCAGCCACTTGGAATGAACGTACAGCTTCAGTATCAGCTGTTGCTGAAATGTTAGCTTTAGGGATAGTCAACTTAACGATTGAACGTCCAGTTGCTACTACGTCTGCTACAGATTGAGAGTAGTTAGAATCGAATCCTAAATCAACCCAAGAAGCTGAAGCTTGTGCAGTTGTTGTAGCTGCTACAGTTGCATCATTTACTGAATAACCATAACGTCCTTCACCATAAAGACCGTTTACAGCTGCGTTAGTTCTACCGAAGTTATCAGTTGAACCAGTTACGTTAGTACCACCGAAAAGTGATTTACCACCGAACTGTCCAGCTCCACCTTGTGCAGAACCATATTTGAAGTCTAAGAAGAAAATAAGACCTGAAGGTAAGTTCATTGGTTGTACACTAACGAATTCCTTAGATGCGATTTCTCCGAAGATTCTTCTTACTAATGGTAAAGCAACACCAGACCATTCTTCAGAACCTGAAGATGTACCAGTTTGAGTTGCTTCGTCCAACAATTGTTTTGCTTGGTTCTCTAATAGAACTGCCATAGAGTGTTGGTCTCTTTCTTTCATACCTTCTAAAAGGCCAGTTTTTTCCCATTTAGTCTTTAACTGACGAGTTTCAGCTAACATTACCGCTTGTGGGTTCTTGCCTTCCATAAGTTTACTTAAATCAAAATTTGCCATTTTATTTATTTGTTTTTTATGGATTGTTTATTTTATGATACCAGCTAATTGCTTAAAGCGATTTGCTAATTCATTACTTTCAGAAATAATTTCTTTCTTAGGAGCTGTTGAAGCCTGTGCTTTAGAAGCAAACCCTTCGGTTACTGTCTTCTTAGCTGCAACTTTTCTTTCAGTTCCAGTAAATTTCATTGATTCAGAAAGTGTAGCGTAAACTAATTTAACTTCTCTTACAGATGAAGTTCTGTCCAAATTCTCAACAACTTTAACTTTCTGTTCGTTAGTTAAGTTATAAGAACGGAACAATTTGTTTGCGTAAAGTAATTTTGCGTTTAACAAATTTACTTCGTTGATAGTTGATTTCAAAGATTTGATTGTAGAAATTGCTTCTGCCAATTCTGATTGAAGTTTTTCTTTTTCTTCATCATGAGCTTCTTCAGATTCTTCAACTTTTTCTTCTTCTTCACCATATCCCATTTCACGTAAGATTTCATCTAAATCGATTTCTTCTTCATCGTGTGCTGGAGCTTCTTCAGCTGCAACCACAGGTTCAGCAGCTACTGGTTCTTCAACCGGTGCTTCTTCACCTTCTACTGCTGG